>Ga0228672_1000021_pt1 | contig 133915 bp, 134 predicted proteins | sample 90DmetaG_FD_182788 | JGI IMG/M metagenome (GOLD analysis project Ga0228672, IMG submission 182788) | Seawater microbial communities from Monterey Bay, California, United States - 90D | ecosystem: Environmental > Aquatic > Marine > Coastal | place: USA: California | collected 2016-11-08 | reverse complement strand
CTCAGCCAGAGCAGCGGCACGGTTTAGCTCGAAGGTGGTGCGTGAATAGAGATGGCGTTCCTGCCGGCCCTCACAGCCAGCCTAACCTTACACCCAACGCATGCAGTGCCTATGGCTGGACATGAGTGCCAGACGGGTGTGAGATGGGCTGTGTGTAAGCAATAACAGAGCGTGTTGTATTTAGTTCACATCACTGCGCGGGCCTGCGCGCATGGGCTGGATGAAAGTCAGAATCAAGTGCGGCACAGCGCTATATCGCGTTGTTTAACGCTCATGCGTCTGGCTCAATGTCTGGCTTTAAATTGTCTACCAATCCCGCATCAACTGCTAACCCATTGGTTTAGTGGTACCACCTCCTGGTCTCGAACCAGGGACCTCCTGATCCACAATCAGGCGCTCTAACCAACTGAGCTAAGGCGGCACTTGTGGGCTGATTAACCGCCCAAACAAATGAACGCAATACCTTTCAAACCAAATATTGCACCTCAATCTTATCAATCTGCCCAAAATGGATATTTCAAACGACTTATCCGCGATCTTGCCAAACATAGAGCATGTAGGTAGCACAGGTTCATCATTTCCGGAGAATACCCAATGGGCATCAATAAACAACGCGACGTCGAAGCAAACATGCAAATCGGCCCAACCGACCTTGGCATGGTCCGCATTTTCATCGAATCGCAAGGTATCGAAGTCCCAATGGATTTTGAACCAGACGAAGCCGAAGAAATCGCGGAAGAGATTCGTGCTGCAGCTATGGCTGCCCGCACTGTAAAATAACTCAAAATTTAGGGCTGCAGACACAACAGTTCGCATCCCTAACGAAATCCTAAGGAGGCGTGCATAATTATTTGTGTGATCGATCCTTCAAGGTTTCCGGACTTGTCGTAAACATAATGGCCAAACGGCTGAGTGATTGTTGGGCTGCACCCCTAATTACCAGCCACTGATGTCACCGGTCATATTCAACTGCGGTTTGACAGCCGAGATCTATGTGCCACGCGAAAAATTCAGCGGGCCCGCTTATTATTCAACATACTTGGGTGTCGCAATGACGACCCCACAGTTCCCCCCGAACGCCAGATTAGCATCGGGGCAATCGGCGTACCGTACTTCAAATTCTCAGAACGGCCCTTGACGTGATACCAAAAGGTGTCAAATCGAGAACTCATGGATATTTACACTCAAAATGGCTTTCGCGCCCTCGCCGACCCAACGCGGCGTGATATTTTGCAACGCTTGGCGGGCGGGGAGCATACGATTGCGCAATTAACTGAACATTTCGACATGACCCGCGCGGCCGTGAAAAAGCACCTAACCGTTCTTAGTGATGGCGGACTGATCACAACACGTGTTTCCGGGCGCGAGCGATTTAACGCGCTTGACCCAAACGGCTTTGCCCCTTTGCGCGACTGGATCAGCTTTTTTGATCAATTTTGGGGCAATCAACTAACCAACTTAAATGATATTATCGAAAACAACGATCAAAAGGGACCACGCCAATGACCGACCGTATTATTCGAAAATCAATATTTCTGAATGCCGACCGGCAAACTGTTTGGGCATATCTCACCGATCCTGACAAACTCGCGATCTGGTTTCACGCACCCAAAACCCCTTTGGCTGAAGGACAGCCAATGCAAATGTTTGGTGCTGACAGTGGTGATTTACTGATGTGGGGTGACGTAATTGTTACCCGTGAACATGAATACCTCGAATACACCTTTATCATTAAGCCGATGGGTGATGCGATCAGCACCGTTAAATGGACCCTGATAGAGGTTGCAGGCGGCACACAGTTAAGCCTTGAACACATCGGTCTGCCACAGAATGCAGAAAGCTATGGCCTCACACTCGCGCTGGACAAAGGTTGGGATGATCATTTGGCCCGCATGCGTACAGACGCCCACGCCTAAAACCGCGCAACACGGCAAGTGGCGTACACACGCCCCTTGCCCCCGCCCTTCGCACGCCCTACCTAAGGGGAGACGGGTTCTGCTCTCTCTGTGATCGGTTATACATTCCAGAGGCCTTAAGCAATTCCTCGGCCGCTGGCTCTGTTCGGACCCTGGTTCGATTACCTGGTGACCACCTGTACATACAGGTCCCCCGGAATACAGAACCAAGCGTTTGGAGCGGTTCCCGTCACCTACCCTACAGCATCAACCGCCCACGGCACTGCGCACCATTTGCCAATATTGGTCCTGCACCTCGCTTAGGCTAAGGCGGCCTTCGCTGCGAAACCATGTGTTCACACCCGTCAACATCGCAATTACCGCAAATGTTGCGATCTTTGCATCTTTAACAGTCCAAGCGCCGCTTGCTTGCCCTGCGATCAGAATGTTCTGAAGGCGGTTTTCGTATTGGCCGCGCAGGTCTTCGATCAAGGCAAAGTTCTCAGGCGTCAGATTACGCAGCTCCATATAGGCGATAAACACTGCCTCGGGCCGCTCATGATGGAAGGCGATGTGAAAACGGACGAACTGCTCTAACATTTCCAACGGCGGCGCTGCATCCTCATCAGGCAAAGCGACCAACAATTCGGTCATATGGGACTGCATCAGATCAAACAGCAGGCTTTGTTTATCAGGTGTGTAATTATACAGCGCGCCGGCCTGCACACCGACCTCGCTGGCGATTTGGCGCATGGAAACAGCGGCAAACCCGTGCTTGGCAAACAGCTCAAGCGCGGCGGTGCGTATTTTAGGGCCTGTGATGCCCGAATGTGATCCTGTTGTACGTGCCATACCCCAATGTTATATGAACAAGCGTTCAGAACCAAGCACCGCTTGCGCCAAACCTTTGGCTGGTGCATCAAGCGTACAACAGATGGAAAAAGACATGCGCTTGATTGCTTTCATTTTACCCTTAGCCCTGATGGCCTGCACTCAGTTTCCTGAGTTAGACGGCGTTGTTTCAGATGCTGGGAAAAATGCGAAATACCCAAAGCTGCGGCCCATCAATACATTGTTGGCCCAAACCGCATCAACAGGACCATCTGCTGAAGAACCGATCAGCACCATAGATGCGCGCATTGCAGCCTTGCAAAACCGCGCAGCCGCCTTGCAAGGCGCAGTTGTGGATCAGGACACACAAAATCGCATGCAAAACGGTGTGAACTGAGGCTTTTCTCGCGTTGCATGGAAGCCCTAAAACGGCTACATCGCGCCAAACGACCAATCATCCAAAAGGACCCAAACTATGTCACAGCCTCTTCGTCTTGGTATTGCCGGCTTGGGAACTGTTGGAGTTGGGGTTGTTAAAATCATCCGCAAGCAAGCCGCTCTGTTACAGGCCCGCACGGGTCGTGAGATCACAATCAGCGCCGTAAGCGCGCGCAGCAAAGGCCGCGATCGCGGTGTGGCGCTTGATAACTATGCATGGGAAGACGATCCTGTGGCATTGGCCAAGCGTGATGATGTTGATGTTTTTGTTGAACTTATGGGCGGAGCCGATGGCCCAGCCAAAGCCGCGACCGAGGCAGCCATCGCTGCGGGCAAACACGTGATCACCGCCAACAAAGCAATGCTTGCAATGCACGGTCACGCGCTGGCGCAAGCGGCCGAAGCCAAAGGCGTCTCACTGCGTTACGAAGCTGCCGTAGCAGGTGGCATTCCTGTGATCAAAGCGCTGACCGAGGGTCTAGCAGGTAATGAGATCACCCGCATCATGGGTGTGATGAACGGGTCGTGTAACTATATCCTGACCCGCATGGAGGATTCAGGTCTTAGCTATCAAGAAATTTTCGCTGAGGCCGATGGCCTTGGCTATCTGGAAGCAGATCCACAACTGGACGTTGGCGGCATTGATGCGGCCCATAAACTTGCAATCCTCAGTTCAATCGCCTTTGGCACCAAAGTCGATTTTGACGCCATTGTTCTTGAGGGAATCGAGCGCGTCAGCATCGAAGATATCAATGCAGCATCCGACATGGGCTACAAAATCAAGTTATTGGGCGTGACACAGATGACGGGTCGTGGCCTAGAGCAACGCATGCAGCCGTGCCTTGTGCCAACCAGCTCTCCTTTGGGACAGTTGCAGGGCGGCACAAACATGATCGTTATTGAAGGCGATGCGATTGAACAAGTTGTCTTGCGCGGCCCAGGTGCTGGCATGGGCCCAACAGCCAGTGCTGTGATGGGTGACGTCTGTGACATCGCACGCGGTTTCCATCTGCCGGTCTTTGGTCAGCCTGTGGAAATGCTGGTTGAAAGCAAGCCTGCAAAATCGACAATGCCAGCCCCTTACTATCTGCGCATGGGCGTGGTGGATAAGCCTGGTGCGATGGCAAAGATCGCTACTGTTTTGGGCGAGGCTGGGATCAGTATCGACCGCATGCGCCAATATGGCCATGCTGAAACATCTGCCCCAGTTCTCATTGTGACTCACAAAGTTTCCAGCGCCGCCATTGAAGCTGCTTTGGAAGCGATGGAAAGCACAGGCGTCTTGGCCTCTGCCCCCGTTGCGCTTCGCATTGAAGAAGTTTGAGGGCATACTCCCCAAATATGACTGCTTTTGCCTGACGCATCTGTGGATGCCTCCGGCGGGAGTTTATTTTGTAAGATGAACGGGGGATTGCGTGTCATTTCTGGGGGTTGAGCATTCACTAAATGGACGCCGTTGGGTTGGTCCTGCAATCGAAATTGACCGCGCCGCCGAAGCGATTGCCCAGCAGACTGACCTGCCCCGCCCTGTGGCCCAAGTGTTAGCCCGTCGCGGCGTTGCCCCTCAGGAAGCTGCTACGTTTCTTGCCCCTTCTTTGCGTGAACTCTTGCCTGATCCGCGATCTTTGCATGACATGGAAAAGGCAACAACGCGATTTTTGGCAGCTGTTTCATCACGTCAACGCATTGCTATTTTTGCAGATTATGATGTTGATGGCGGCAGTTCTGCTGCGTTATTGATTGTGTGGCTGCGGTCTTTGGGTTTGCAAGCCACCCTATATATCCCCGATCGCATTGATGAAGGTTATGGCCCCAATGATGAGGCAATGTCTGCCCTTGCCCGCGCCCATGACCTGATCATTTGTGTAGATTGCGGTACGCTGTCTCACGGCCCTATTGCTGCGGCAGTTGGTGCGGATGTCATTGTGCTAGATCACCACTTGGGCGGTGAAACACTGCCGGATGCATTGGCCATTGTGAACCCCAATCGCCAGGATGAAGATGGGGCGTTGGCCCACCTTTGTGCGGCCGGTGTTGTGTTCTTGATGTTGGTCGAAGCGGGTCGTCAGATGCGCAGCGCCGGCCAGCAAGGCCCTGATTTGATGTCCCTGCTGGATTTAGTCGCTCTGGCAACAGTTGCCGACGTTGCCCCACTGATCGGTGTGAACCGCGCGTTTGTACGCCAAGGCCTACGCGTAATGGCGCGGCGCGATCGCCCCGGCATCGCAGCCCTTGCAGATGTCTCACGTATGGATACGACCCCATCTTCTTATCACCTTGGGTTTCTTTTAGGTCCCCGTGTGAATGCAGGTGGTCGCATTGGCCAAGCGGATCTGGGCGCACGCTTATTGGTCTGCGACACCGAGCACGAAGCAGCAGCTATGGCCGAACGCCTTGATCAGTTGAATACGGAACGCCGTGATATCGAGGCCGCTGTTCGGGCTGCAGCGATAGAACAGGCTGAAGAACGCGGGTTTGATCGCCCATTGGTTTGGGCCTCTGGCGAGGGATGGCATCCAGGTGTGGTGGGTATTGTTGCCTCGCGTCTGAAAGAAAATTCAAACCGTCCCTCAATTGTGATCGGCTTTGAGGACGGAATCGGCAAAGGTTCAGGGCGTTCTGTTTCTGGAATCGATCTGGGTGCACCCATTCAACGCCTCGCAAATGAAGGTCTGTTGATCAAAGGGGGTGGCCACAAAATGGCGGCGGGTTTGACAGTGGCCGAAGACAAGCTTAAGGCAGCGATGGAGCGCCTTTCCGAGCTGTTGGACAAACAAGGTGCCGGACAGATCGGTGCCGCTGATTTGCGCCTAGACGGTGCGATGATGCCAATGGCGGCCACTGTCGAGTTGGCAGAGAAAATTGAACAGGCCGGTCCCTTTGGCGCAGGTGCCCCCGGTCCACGCTATGCCTTTGCAAACATGCAGATTTTCTTTGCCAAGCGGGTTGGTGAAAACCACCTTAAGTTGACCTTTGGCGACACCGAGGTTGGACGCATGGAAGCAATAGCATTTGGTGCATTTGATACGGATATGGGTCCCGCACTTGAGCAACATGGCGGTGCGCGTTTCCACCTTGCGGGGCGATTGGACATCAATACTTTCCGTGGACGTCAAACGATTCAGCTTAGGTTGGAAGACGCTGCACACGCTTGATAAAAAAAACCGCAATTTTGTGTTTTTTCCACTTGCGCAGTTCGCCTCCTTTCCCTAAATAACGCCTCACCACAGCGGCCCGTTCGTCTATCGGTTAGGACATCTGGTTTTCAACCAGGAAAGAGGGGTTCAACTCCCCTACGGGCTGCCATGGTACCTCCCACCTTATTTACAAATATTTTAGTACACCTCGGTGCGATCTATTGTTTGATCGCGTGAACACACTGGTTCTGAAAGCGGATGACCACCACAGTTTGTTCAGTTGAAACTGAACAAACTTGAACATCGCCATCACAAGACCTACGTGACCCTCACAGCGAGGGAAATATTATGTCCAACGATCCAAGCATCGACGCGATCAGAAGCGATTTCATTGAAAAAACCGGTCTAATCTCCCAATCCGAAGGGTTGCCGCGGATTGCTGGCCGCATATTTGGCATGTTGATATTTGATGGACAGGCAGTCGCATTTGCCGATCTTGCGACAAAGCTGGAAGTCAGCCGCGCCAGTGTCAGCAGCAGCATTCGCCTGCTTGAAGAACGTGGACTGATCAAACGCATGACCAAATCTGGTGACCGGCAGGACTATTTCCGCCTCGCCACTGACCCTTACGCCACGATGCTGCAAGGCCTGCAAAAAAGAACACAAGCCAACCGCGATGAAATTGCAGAAACTATTCAATCACTGCACCCCAGTTCAAACCGCCGCCCCGTCGCAAACTCGCTGGCGACCAAAGAAATTGAAATGGTTTCGATCCCTTGAGACGCACCAAGATGATCCAGCATAACCAATGCGCCATAATCATCCGCCATCGCTCGTAAAATGCCGATGAACACATGCCCAGAGCCCGCTACCGGGCTGCGACAAGCCAGGGAATATTGCGTTGCTGTTTGGTCGCGTAAATCCAGTTCTGGTAAAATCAAATCTGATACCGCCAGTCGCGCACGATCAGGCAATTCGTCCAATGAATGCAGAAATTCTATGAATGTATCCCCACCAAAGCGCAGCAACCGCCGTAAGCTTTCGGTGTTGGGATGTGACACCAGATAGGTGCCAAGGTCTTCCATCAGTTCAAGCCGCGGCCTGTGTAAAACAACGCTCGCCGTGTCCAGGATTTCATTGGTTAGGTCGTTGTCATAGATCAACAACGTTTCGAAATCAGAAAACTCGATGTCCGCGACCCGCGCACATTCAGTCCAACGATCAACCCCATAGGTATCAATGACAAAGCACTGTATCGCGCGATTTGTTAGCCCATGCATTGTTGCCTCGTTCCCAATCCCGTGGGCACGGTGCACTGGTATCTCTTAACATTTCCCCAACACCATAGAGACGCAGAAAATCTTAATTAATATAGCCCGCTGGATTAAAAATCGGTCGGCGCACCGCCCTCTTCTTTGCGCCGCGCGACAAAGGCAGCCAATTCTTCGCGAATGGCTGGATCCATCGGAGGTTCCTCAAAGTTTGCAATGATCTCTTTAAACATTCTGTGCGCCCGTTCTGGCGTCCACACACCACCATCGACCTCCCAACCCTCATAGTTTTTCCAGTCGCTCAAGAAGGGCTGGTAAAACGCCGTCGTATAGCGATCTTGAGTGTGTTGAATGCCAAAGAAGTGCCCATCGTTCCCGACTGATTTGATTGCTTCAAGCGCAATATCATCCACCTCGGTCGCCCAAATCTTGGGATCAAGGTAGCGCTGAATTTGCTGCAGCACTTCGCAGTCCATGATGAACTTTTCAGGACTGGCGATTAGACCACCCTCAAGCCACCCAGCTGCGTGGTAAACCATGTTAGTCCCAGACTGCACAGCCGCCCAAAGGCTATTGGATGTTTCCCACATCGCCTGCCCGTCCGGCACATTGGCCGCGCACACGCCCGAAGACCGCATCGGCAAACCATAGAACCGCGCCATCTGGCCCGTCATCTGGGTCGCCCGCATGTATTCAGGTGTTCCAAATGCAGGGGCGCCAGACTTCATATCGACGTTGGATGTAAACGTCCCAATGGCACAGGCGACACCAGGGTTGATATATTGCGCCAATGCAATCGCGCACAGGCCCTCAGCCAGCGACTGCGCCACAGCACCTGACATCGTGACAGGGGCCATCGCCCCCGCAAGGGTGAACGGCGTCACCACAAGCGCCTGACCACGACGCGCAAGACGCATCCACCCGTCCATCATCGGATAGTCATGTTTTAATGGCGAGGTAGAGTTGATGTTCGTGTACATCTTGGGGCTGGCGTCAAATTCTTCGTGAGTGTGACCACCTGCGATACGGACCATCTCGACCACGTCCTCCACCCGTTCTTTCCCCAAGGAATAGGCGTGCATGACTTTGTCGGTGATGGTCAGTTTATCGTACAATACATCGAGATGGCGCACGCTAGCATGTACATCGACAGGTTCCACAGGATAGCCGCCAGCAAAGTGGATGCAGTTGAAATACTGGGTCAGCTTCAAAAGGTTCTGACACATCTCACGGGTGCCCGACACTTTGGTACCAATCGACATGTCCCAATAGCTTGGCGGGGATGAAACGTTACCAAAGTTGATGTGATTGCCGCCAATCGTGATCTGGCGATCAGGGTTGCGTGGGGTTAGGGTGAAGGAGCTTGGGGCCTTGCCCACCATTTCCATCACAAAATCACGGCCCATACGCACATTCGTACCTTTGACGGTACATCCTGCTTGCTTCAGGATTGCCACCGCTTCGGGATGTAAAAATTCGACCCCGATCTCTTCAAGGATACGCATCGCACCCTCGTGGATGGCAGCAACCCCATCTTCATTCAAAGGTTCAACAGGGCGATCCACCAACATCGGCGGGTTCCATGGCATCTGTTCAATAACAGCACTGCCCCGACGCGCGGCGGCGCCTGCGCGACCACCGCCACGTGTTCTACGTTTTGAACCTTCAGCCATGCGACAATCCCCCGTTTGATGATCCCTCATCCAAACGCAACCATATGGTCATTGGCCAGCACGTTAACGACAGTTTTTGTCGCTTAACGTGCTTAAAGGGTCAGTTTTCGTTCAACCAGTCAGGGATATGACCAATGTCAGGCAAGACGACATCGGCGTAAGGGGCCAACGTCTCGCGTGTCGCCATGCCTGTCAGGACAGCAATACACCGCATTCCCGCAGCCGCACCTGCCAACAAATCATGTGTGCTGTCGCCGACCATTGCTACGCGGGCAGGATCACATCCGGTCTGGGCACAAAACGCTTTCAACTGACCCGCTGCGGGTTTGGCACCAAATCCACTGTTAAAACCTGCGACAAAGTCAAACAATCCAACGACATTGGCACTGCCCAGATGGGCAAGCGCGGGGGCTTCTGAATCATTGGTCGCGACGCCCAGTTTCAAGCCCGTGTCCCGCAAAGCCGTTAGATAAGGGATCAACGGAATTGCTTCGACCTGAGGGGCCATTGTTGCCTCCTCGTTCAACATTTCCAACATCGCACTATGGCTGAGGTCTGGAAAATGTGGGGCCAATGCCTGCGCTATTTCATCCGGCGTGCCAGCAATTGCGACACTGTCGGAGGAAAATTTACGTGTGGTGATGTCAAAACCAATATCTTTGCCAATAATTGTCGCGGCCGCGCGATCTCCATTAGTAAGGCGCAATAGGAACGCTTGTGCCCATGCCTCCCACGTGGCTGAAAATTCAAATAACGTACCATCTTTATCAAAAATCAAACCCTGCCAATCGGTCATGTCCAATGCACCTGTTCACCGCCCGGCAATGACTGGCGTGCCTCCATTAAACGTTCATAAGGCATCGAAATACTATCACAAAATGCGATGACCCACGCGTCGTCCATCATCAGAAAATCCAACAAGCCGCCCAGAAATTCTGGATCCGTTGCTCCGTTGTGCACATCCGCTTCGCTGGCACCGGTCGAGCCTAGAAAAACCGGCAGTAAATCTTCGTTTCCCGCCAACCAAGCCAAGGCCTGAAGCCCCACCGTTTCGGCGATTTCTTGCGTCATTGTCATCGCACACCCCTGTTTCCCGAAAATAGAAACACTTTGTTAACTTTAAACGACAAAAACCTAACTAAGTGCTGAACACAAGTGATGATGTTCAGGGCTTTGTTCTTTAACAAGTTAGAAAGGAGGCGCCATGCACGGCAAGGTTTTGATCATAGATCCCATCGCTATGAACCGAATTATTTTGAAGGTTAAGTTCTCGGCTGCTTACTACACTGTCAGCCAAGCTTTAACATTGGCTGAAGCGATCGCAGCAATCGAGTCTTCGCGCCCCGACATCGTTATTACTGCGGATCAATTGCCCGACGGAACCGCCCTCGACTTGGTCACCCAAATACGCAAGCAGCCTGAGGCGCAGAACATCCCGATTATCGCAATCAACTGCGGCGATGATGCCAACAATCACCGGTCGATGCTGGAGGCTGGGATTGATGTTGTCCTTACCAAACCCTTCGACGACACTTTGCTGCTGGCCAGAGTGCGTAGCCTTGTGCGATCAAGTTCAGTAGAGGCCGACTGAAACTTGCGCGAAGGGACATCTCGCGCCTTGGGTTTTGCAGAGATCCAAAAGACATTTGCACCAACGGGTAGTGCGGTTCTAGTTGAGCCAGACAGGGACTTGTTGGACAATTGGACCAGCCAAATGGCAGGTTATTTATCCGCACATACCAAGGTAGCAGATGTCGACGAAGCCCTCTATATTTTTGGCACGTCCCAAAACACCAATATCCCTGACGTTTTCGCATTGGTTATGGATGAAACAGATCCACAGAAAATTCTGCATTTTCTTGCCACCCTAAAATCCAATGCCAGCACCCGGCACTGCGCTGTGTTGGTGGTTCAAATTCATCCAGATCAAGCCCTTGGGGCCCAGGCGCTGGATATGGGCGCAAATGATCTGATGTCTTACGGCTTTCAACCAGCCGAAATGGCCCTCCGCATAAATGCGCTGCTGCGGCGCAAAAAAAGCAGCGACAAACTGCGGGCCAAGATCCGCGACGGGCTTGAGGCGGCGGTCAGCGATCCACTCACGGGACTGCACAATCGCCGATATGCGATGTCCCAGCTGGATCGAATCGCGGAACAATCAGTCCTAACAGGTGACCCTTTCACTGTGATGATTGCAGACATGGATTACTTCAAGCGAATCAACGACACCCATGGTCACGCAGCAGGCGATGTTGTGCTCATCGAAACCGCAAACAGATTGCGTACAAACCTGCGGTCGGTCGACTTACTTGCCCGTATTGGTGGAGAGGAATTCTTGATCGTTATGCCCGGCGTTCCCTTGCAAGATACCAAAGGCGCAGCACGCAGACTGTGTTACCTTATTGGGCAGAAGTCCTTCAAAAAGCCCGATGGTTTGCACCCCATCAACGCGACCATATCCATTGGCCTTGCCATTGGCTGTGGGGACGAAAAGACAACGCATCGGCTTTTGGATGAGGCAGACAAGGCGCTATATGCGGCCAAAACGCGTGGCCGCAATTGCGTGACACTCAGCAGGCCAGCAACCTAATATGATCAGTTAGATTGCTTTTGATTTGGCTTGCGCTTTGGTCCACGTTTTAACGCCTCCTCAATTCCATCGGCATAAGCGCGGCGTTCTTCGACGTTCATCTTTTCGATGATGTTAAGCCACCGCGCTTGACCCGCACTCTGGGCATTCAACGTCGACGCAGATTGTTTCGACAACACCGCTTCAATCGCTGCGCGATCGAATGAATCGGCCCGCAAACTTGTCGCCACTTCTTCGTAATGCGCGCGACGAGCAGTGCGGTTCCCATCGCGTTTGGCAGGGCGCAAAGCTTCAAACACTTCACGCCGTTGATCGTGAGGCAAGGCCTGAATATAGGGGCGTGCGTAATTCAATTGACCGCCGCTAGCCATCGTGCCGCCCGGACCTGCGCGTACAAATGCACCCGCCACCAATCCAGCCACTGCCAGATTAACGGCCAGCGAAACACCGAGCAAAATCTTGAAGCCACGCGGCAGGGCCGGTTTAGCGGTTTGTGTTGTCTGTGTCATGTCTTAGCCCTCTTCCATATCCCAGCCGAAGCCGAACATTCCTGTGTCTTCAATACCGTCTTCTAACAATGAAATCGATGTCTCACTTCCTAGAAACGTTTCAAACTGTGTTGGCAAACCTTCTGGTGGATTGATCCCGATCCAAAAACCTGCGCAGGTCGCAGCGACCAATCCGCCCATGCCTTGCCATCCGCCAACCATCGCCGTGATTTGTGCCCACAAACTAGGCTGTACAATCTGTGGCATTGGTTGCTGGGCCAAAGCGTCCGTGACCACCCGCGTCATGAAGGCCTCGGAGGGCTGTGCACCCACGTCATTTGTGGCCTGCGCAAACAAGGCATCCAGCGCGTTCATATCCAGATCGACGGTGTCTTTATCAGATGCTGTCATCTTCATATCCTAAATTCTCACGTGCCGGTGCCAATGCCTGCGCCAATGCGCGTTTACCGCGCGCGGTCAAACTTTCGACTGCCTCGGTGCTGATCTCAAGTATTTCCGCAATTTCAGGGTTCGCCAATCCTTCGATATGGCGCAAAATCACAGCCTGTCTTTGTCGTTCGGGCAAGGTCTGCAACCCAGCCTGCAATGCGTTCATACGTTCGCGAGTTTGCAATTGATCCGAAACGCTCGGGGATGGATCAAGGGGTTCGTCCACTTCATCCAAACCAACACCGCGTTTGCGGCGCAATCGATCCGTGCACAAGTTTGCAGTCACACGGTATAGCCAGGTGCTGACCTTTGCTTCGCCCATGCGCCAATCTGGTGCGACCTTCCACAAACGCATCATGGCGTCTTGGGCCACATCCTCTGCCTCAGCCCGATCACCCAAAACGCGCACCGCATGCCCAAAAACGCGCGGCGTCAATCGGGCTGTCAGCGCACGTGCCGCTGCGGCATCGCCTTGTGAATACTGGGCAAGCAGGGCGTCATCGGCCAGATCGGTGTATGCATCCAAGGGCATTGTCATCCAGTTCAGCGTTAGCGTGAGACCGCGCTTATGACAAGCGCGGTCCAGTTTCGATGTTCAAACAAACGCGGGCTTATTCGCCGTGTTTCTTGTCACCTTTTTTTCCGCCTTTTCGCTTTTGCATTTTCTCTGCTGCAGCCTTGTACTCTTCTTCAGACAAAGAACCGTCTTCGTCTGTGTCAAAGCGCTCCAACATCTTTGCCCCACGGTCTTTACCACCACGGCCTTTACCGCGTGCTTCCAGCTCTTCAGCAGACAACTTACCGTCCTTATCAGTGTCCAGCTTTTCGATCATGCGTGCCGCACGTTTCTCAGCTTTTTCCTGACCTGACGCTGCAAGTTCTTCGGCAGAAATCAATCCGTCAGAATCAGTATCCATTTTTGCGAAACGAACAGCCCCTTGGGCTTCCAATTCAGCGACAGTGACCTGTCCATCGCCATCTACATCCAGATCAGCAAATGCAATCGGGGCTGGGCCATGTCCGCGGGCTTGGGCAACGCCAGTAAATCCAACCGCAACCAGCGCAATTGTTAAAGCAACTTTAGGCAAAGCGGTCATACGTAGTGTCATCATAGTTCTCCGGTTTTTATTGTGCCCCCATTTTGGGCGGCTCACTAAGTCAAACGGGGACACAGACGGTTTCCGTCGCAATAAATTCAAATAATTTGCGACCTCCCGCCACTAGGACAACCTGTCACGTTTATTTTCTCGCATTGAGGGCGCATTCAATGAACAGACAAAAGGATATTCCAATGGCCAGCACAGATGCGGAACCTATGACCGAAGTTACCGAGCGTCCCCTACGCACTGCGCTTTTACGCGGCTGGCGTCGTAAATGCCCCAACTGCGGGCAAGGTGCGCTGCTGAAAAGCTACCTAAAGGTCAATGACACATGCACAGTATGCCGCGAAGAACTGCACCATCACCGTGCAGATGACGGGCCTGCCTATTTGACGATTCTGATCGTTGGGCACCTGATGATCGCGCTGTTGTATGAGGTGTTCCTGATCTACCGCCCAGAACCGCTTACATTGTTCACAATCTTTGCTGTTGGCAGTGTCGGCCTGTCGCTCTACCTTCTCCCTAGACTGAAGGGGGTCGTGATCGGCTTCCAATGGGCGCGTTATATGGGCGGGTTTGGCAACAAACGCTAAACCAACGTCGCGCCCCAAGTATGTGTTAGGGACGCGATGACCGCCGATGTGAAAATTGACAAAACCCAAATTCGCAACGCAGCTACCGTTATTGTGTTGCGCGATCGCACAACATCCCCTCGTATTCTAATGGGTCAACGCGGTTCAAAAGCTGTGTTTATGCCCAATAAATTCGTCTTTCCTGGTGGTGCAGTTGATGAAGGTGACAGCGATGTCGCCTTAGGCACAACCCTGCCCGACCTGTGCCATGAGCGACTAAAGGAAGACAGCAGCACAGATATGTCCAACACATTGGCCGTTGCTGCGATTCGCGAGCTGTTTGAAGAAACGGGACAAATCCTAGGTCACAAAGAACCTTGGAACGGAGATGTACCAGAGGATTGGAAAGACTTTGCCGCCTCAGGCCACACGCCCAGCGCTGCAGGGTTACAGTTTGTCTTTCGTGCCCTCACCCCTCCAGGACGGACGCGTCGTTTCGATGCACGCTTCTTCTTGGTGGATGCAGATGAACTGACGACAGACCCCGATGATTTTTCCGCTGCATCAGATGAGTTGTCGCATCTGCAATGGGTTGCGCTGGATGATTCACGGTCCTTTGACATGCCCTTCATCACCGAAGTGGTCTTAAGCGAAATTCAGGCACGCGCCGCGGATCGCAATCCACCTGCGAGTGTGCCGTTCTTTAAAAACAATGATGAAGAAAGTTTGTTCTTGCGTCTACGCGGCCATCTGCCAACCGATTGATCAGGCTAAAACGACCATTCCCAAAACAGACATACCCAATACGGCCACGCCGATCCATTCGCGCAAGCTGATCTTTTCCTTAAAGAACAGCACAGTCACCAGCAGACTAAAGATCAATTCGATCTGCCCCACCGCTTTGACATAGGCCGCATTTTGCAGCGTAAACGCCGTGAACCAACAGAACGATCCCGCCATAGACAAAATGCCGATCCAACCCGCAACGCGGCGTGCCTGCCAAACTGCAGATATTTCACCCCGCTCACGCAAGAACAGATAGATCGCCATGCCCGCCAATTGCATCGATGTCACCATCGCAAGCGTGACACCCGCACGGCCCCAATGATCCGCCATATCCAACTGCAGCGATGCACCACGGTACGTAACCGCAGACACGGCAAACAATGCACCAGACAGAATACCAAGACCTGCAGCGCGGTTGAACATCATGCGCCAATTCCACACCCCGATTTGCGCAGGCGAAGACAGCAAAAGCACCCCGATCAAACCCATGACAATCGCGCCCAATCCCTGCCAAGAGACTTGATCCCCAAGGATCACGATCCCAACCAGAACTGCCAAAATCACCTCGGTTTTCTTGAAGGTGATCCCCACCGCAAAGTTACGGCTTTTGAAAACCAACACCACACAGACCGTTGCCAGAACTTGCGCCAAACCGCCTGTCGCCGCAAACATCCAGAACTGTGGTGAAAGATCAGGCCACGCTTGCCCCGTTTGGCTCAAGTACAGCGTTGTAAGAACCACAATAAGCGGAGCGGAATATAGGAACCGTGCGAACGTCGCGCCGGCTGCAGATAACGTCTGCTTGGCCATGACCTTTTGCAACATAAAGCGTAGCGTTTGAAACACTGCCGCTGCAACCGAAATGCTAATCCATAAACTCATGGGCTGTTTTTGGCGGCTTCTTACTCAGAAGGCCAGAGCGGATGCGGCACGGGATCTTTCGCCTTCACAAAGTAGCGCGCGATCACCTGCGCGTATGAACGATAATTGTAGTCCTCGTTGAACCCGTCATAACTTGCTGCATTGTCACGATACAGCCGGGGCAAATTGTACCACGCGACCTGAGGGTGAAGGTGGTGCACAGCGTGTAGATTGTTGTTCAGGAACAAGAACGCCAACGGACCTTTGTCATCGATAATAACTGTACGGGCCGTTGAATACTGATGCGCGCGGTGCTCTAGGAAGGTCCGAATTTTCAGAATCGACATCGCGAAATAACAACACATCAGATAGATCCAGATCGGCATCGTTGATGTGAGAACAACCGATATCACCAACGCACAGCTTACAAAATGAATACTCCATGCACTAATGATCGCACGGTTGCCTTGGCGCATTTTACGCCAGTCCCCGCGCATAAACATCACTTGGGACATCAGTGGCCCAATCAACATCCGCCCCAGCAGCACATTGTTCAGCTGCATAATCCGTTGCTGCCACGGTGCCATCCTCGCCCAAACGGCAGGATCATAAAAATTCGTTTCGGGATCGTCATAAGGATCGGTCAGGCGTTCATCGATGTGGTGGGCCAGATGCGTGTCCCGAAACCTGATGTAGGGAACAAACAACCCCAAAGACACCATAGCCAAACCATCATTCACCCTGCGTGAGACAAATGGATGGCCGTGCAGCGCTTCATGGCTGAGGGAGGATTGCAAAACCAACACCAAGGTCAAAACAACACCAGCCAACAACATCGAAATCATTGGCAGTACAAACACCCCAATCAGCCACAGCCCCCAGCACACCAACCACAAAAAGACAGTAGGCCACTCAATCGCTTTTACAACTGCCCGCTGATCGCTCATACCACGCCCCTAAACCTTCGGGTCTGGGTTTTCGGTGTGCCCATCCACAGATATCACCTGCCCCGACACCATGCGCGCACTGTCTGACCCCAAAAACACAGCCATATCCGCAATGTCCTTGGCAGTCACAAAGGCCCGCATCGAAGTCCCGACGGCATAGCCTTCATATACCTGATCCCGCGTCATGCCCTTGGCTGCGGCCTCACGTTCCAACACCCCGTCCATGCGGGGCCCTTCAACAGCCCCCGGACAGATCGCATTGGCACGGATGCCAAATGGGCCCAGCTCCATGGCAAGTGTCTTCATCAATCCAATCATGCCCCACTTAGCTGCGGAATAGGCCGCGCGGTTGGGGTATCCGTAAATACCAGCAGTCGACGAAGTTATCGTTATTACGCCAGTCCCCGCCGCCTTCATCATGGGAGCCGCATATTTACTGGCCAAAAACGCGCCTTCCAAATTGACGCTCACGCACCGCTGCCACTCGGACAGATCAATGTCCTCGACCAAAGCGGTTGGCCCCGCAATCCCAGCATTGGCGCACAAAACGTCCAACCCGTCCAAGCGCGCAAACAACGCGGCCATTTCGGCTTCATTGCTGGCGTCACAACACACAGCGGTCCAATTGGACGGGACAGCGGCCAAGGCGGCTTCGTCAACATCCGTTACCCAAACGTCAAAACCCGCAGCGTCGAACCCGGTGGCCATCGCGTGGCCAATCCCCGATCCACCAGCCGTGACAAGGACGCGATTCACGGGCGTTGACCAACAGCGCGCCCAGCGCCTTCAGGTGTTCCAAGTGCTGCATGAGCTGCCGCAACACGTTCCACGGCTGCAACAATTGCGTCACTTGGATCAGAGGGACGGCGGGTTTCCAAGCTGACGTGCAGCAAGAAATGTTCGCCAGTCGCCAACAGTCGATCGCCCTCATACATTTCATGCCACAAGTGCATCTTTTTACCCGCCCCCATCAACACTTGGGTGCGCACTTCGATCAATGCGCCTGCAAGGGCTTCATCCACGTGGCGGATATGGGTTTCGGCGGTAAAGTAACTTCCGCCAGTCGCGATGTATTCCGCATCACACCCCACCATTTCCATAAAACGATCCGTGGCATCACCAAAGGCTTGTAGATACTTCGCCTCATTCATGTGGCCGTTGTAATCGGTCCAATCCAAAGGCACCGCGCGGCGCACAGTCATGATGGGTTGGGACACATCCTCAAGTTCATCCATGCGCGCCGACAGGATCGTGCCCTTGCACAATCCAGCCTCATGGCTGTTCATCAATGCGCCTGCACCAAAATCTTGGCCCTTCAGCGCACGGATCATCGCAACCAGATTGTTGTCACGAATACGCAGCATATCTGAAATCGACATGTGACCCGACTGTTCATCAGATTGACCGGCGATCAGTTCAACCAATTCATCCGTAAACTCCGGCACATCCATCAATTTGGTCCATGGCCATTTCAGCGCCGGACCAAACTGCGCCATAAAGTGGCGCATGCCCGCTTCGCCGCCAGCGGTACGATATGTGTCAAACAGACCCATCTGCCCCCAGCGAATGCCAAAGCCGTAGCGGATCGCGTTGTCAATTTCTTCTGTAGTGGCAACACCGTCTTTGACCAACCACAAGGCTTCACGCCACACAGCTTCCAAAAAGCGGTCCGCGATATGAGCGTCGATTTCTTTGCGCACATGCAGCGGGAACATCCCAATTGAGGTGATCACCTCTTTGGCCTTCTCAACCAGCGCAGGGTCAGTGACCTCGCTTGGGACCAACTCAATAAGCGGCATCAGATAAACGGGGTTAAAGGGGTGGGCAACCATGATTTGTTCAGGGCGCATTGCGCCTTCCTGCAATTCGCTGGGTTTAAAGCCAGAGGTCGAGGAGGCAATCACCGCATCCTCAGTGCAATGCTTCTGCAACGTTTGAAACACCTTCAGTTTGATTTCCAACCGCTCTGGCACGCTTTCTTGGATCCAAGTTGCACCTTCGACAACTTCCGCCATCGTACTGTGGAACGACAGACTACCTGCATCAGGTAGCGCCACATCGACCAGCCCAGGCATAGAGCGGCGCGCATTCCCCAACACTTCTTCAAAATTACGCTCAGCATTGGGATCGGGATCAAACACACGCACGTCCCAGCCGTTCAACAAGAACCGCGCGGCCCAACCGCCACCAATTACACCACCGCCAATAATTGCTGCTGTCTTTGTCATCTCTTTGTCCTTTTTAGTCGGCGGGTGTCCCAACCGTAGAATTTCAAAATCTCTGTTGCCGCTTTTAGGCGGTCTTTCCTTGGATTTGGTTTACGATCCAAGATGTAGCCATCCTGGCCCGATGTTGTCCCCAAAACCGCGGTGCGGAAACTTTCGTCCACCCACATGATTATCAAGGGTTCACCCTGTTTGGGGCGCAAAACTGCGGTTCCGTCGTAGGCATAGGTTTGGGCACCTTCACTCGCGACGACAACAATGCGGTCTTTGCCCTGATGATATGTCACAGCAATCACATCATGCGCCGCTGGTTCGGCTGTTTCAACGAAACGCGCGACGACATGCCAATCACCAGCAAAGCGCATGGGATCAAATCGTGCGGTCGCACCGATATTGGCCGACGGATTACGAAACGTTATATCAGAGGGCGCGGGTGGGACGGTTGGAACTGGTGCACATGCCACCAATCCGCCCACCAACAGCGCACCTACCAAATACCGACGTAATACCGACGTTATACCGACGTCGATTTTCACCCCTTTGGAGCCTGCTTTGTCAGCCCCAATTTGTCGCGTACTTCTTGGGCACCGATCACCCGTGCACCCATATTTTCGATGATGGTTCCAGCCCGTTCAACCAGCTGCCAGTTCTGCGCCAACTCACCTTTGCCCAGCCACAGATTGTCTTCCAGGCCAACGCGCACGTTGCCCCCTGCCAACACAGATGCCGCAACATAAGCCATTTGATTGCGCCCCAAACCAAAGGCTGAAAACGTCCAATCGTCAGGCACATTGTTGACCATAGCCATAAAGGTATTCAGATCATCCGGTGCGCCCCATGGCACACCCATGCATAGCTGAACCAAAGCAGGCGAATCCAGAACACCATCTTTAACTAGTTGTTTTGCATACCATAAATGGCCTGTGTCAAAGGCCTCGATCTCGGGCTTTACGCCCAATTCGGTCATCATGCGCCCCATCGCAGTTAACATACCGGGCGTGTTTGTCATGACGTAATCAGCTTCGGCAAAATTCATCGTGCCGCAATCAAGCGTACAGATCTCTGGCAAGCATTCTGCAACATGCGCCACACGTTCTGTCGCGCCGACCATGTCGGTGCCCTTGGGGTTCAGCGGCAATGGTGCTTCAGGAGAACCAAAGATCATATCGCCGCCCATACCCGCCGTCAGGTTCAGCACAACATCAACATCGGCATCGCGGATACGGTCCGTAACCTCCCGATAATACTTAAGATCTCGTGATGGTGTACCCGTTTCAGGATCGCGCACGTGGCAATGAACAACCGCCGCCCCCGCCTTGCCAGCGGCAATCGCACTATCGGCGATTTCCTTGGGTGAGCGCGGCACATGCGGGCTGCGATCTTGGGTTCCGCCTGATCCAGTGACCGCGCAGGTGATGAAAACTTCATTGTTCATTTCCAAAGGCATCGCATATCTCCCATGCGTAAAATTGTAGTCAACGCCCGCGACCCCTACCCGATCGCGTACACGTCTTTAGTAAGGCATCGGATGTTGACGGTGCGTCGCGTCGATCTCCGCCAAAATCTCGTCGCTTAGCGTCACATCGACATAGCCCAGCGCCTGATCCAGCTGATCCATCGTAGTTGCGCCAAAGATGACACTGGCCATGAATGGGCGGGTCATGCACCACGCAAGCGCCATGTGAACCGGGTCAATCCCGTGCTTCTTGGCGATTTCCAAGTAAGCATCAACCGCCGCAAAGGCGCGTTCTGTTTTGCGCCCACCCAAATCGCCATTAAGCGCCATACGTGAGCCATCAGGGATTTGACCATTCTGATATTTACCCGTCAAGAGCCCCACAGCTAGTGGAGAAAACGATAGCAAACCAACATCTTCATTCACACTGACTTCCGCAAGATCGGTGTCATACATCCGGCACATCAGTGAGTATTCGTTCTGAATGGTCGCAACACGTGGCCCACCCGTACGTTCGGCCGCGTTGAGCCATTGGGTCGTACCCCATGCGCTTTCGTTGCTTAGACCAAAGGCACGGATCGTGCCGCGTTTCACCTCTGCTTGTAACGCCTCAAGCGTCTCATCCATATGAGCGAGCGTTTCAGCACGGTTTTGTTTTGAAGGGTCGTAGCGCCAATTTTGACGGAACATATAGCTGCCACGATTGGGCCAGTGGAATTGGTACAGATCGATGTAGTCCGTCTTCAGACGGGCCAATGAGCCTTCAATGGCTTGCGATATAGACATTGCAGAAATCGGCGCACCGTCACGAACATACTTTACGCCAGCCCCAGAGTGCTTCGTCGCAAGAATAACGTCTTTACGCCGGTCATCACGTTCGAACCAATCCCCAATAACCTCTTCAGTGCGCCCTTGGGTTTCAGCACGCAGCGGGTTCACGGGATACATTTCAGCGGTATCAATAAAGTTGATCCCAGCCTCTAGCGCACGATCAATTTGATCATGACCTTCTTGGGTGGTGTTTTGCGTGCCCCAGGTCATCGACCCTAAGCACAATTCGGAAACTTCAATATCTGTTCGCCCAAGACGGTTCATCTTCATCATGATATCCTTTGAAACGCGTTTTTCTCAGGTTAGCGCCCGCCAAATCCACCGCAAGCGAAAACCGAAAATCATCAAAGGTAAAATGCGACTACACCCCGTCGCTTATATCTGCGAAGCTTGCCGTAACCTCATGAAGGATAGACCCATTATGCGTCTGTTGATTTCCTTTGCCGCTTTATTTTTGTCTGTGCTGCTTTTGCAGCTCAGTTCCGGTGGTGTTGGGCCGCTCGATGCGCTGTCTGGTATTCAACTTGAATTCACAACCCAACAAATCGGCCTGTTAGGATCATCACATTTCGTCGGCTTCTTCATCGGGTGCTGGTGGGCGCCGCGTTTGATGGGCAGCGTTGGACATTCACGTGCCTTTGCCGCATTCACAGCCACCGGCGCGATAGGATTGCTTGCTCATATGTTGGTCATCGACGCCTACGCATGGGCAGCTATGCGCATTGCGTCAGGCCTGTGTGTTGCAGGGTGCTACACGGTGATCGAGGCATGGTTACAAGCCAAAGTGACCAATGAAACACGTAGCCGCGCTATGGGCACCTACCGCATTGTGGATATGAGCGGGTCTTTGATGGCCCAAATGATGATCGGTGTTTTGGCGCCCGCAAGCTATGTATCTTACAACATCTTGGCGATATTGTGCTGTGCAGCTTTGCTGCCTTTGACGCTGACCAAAGTACCCCAGCCTGAAACCCCCAGCGCACCCCGTTTGCGTCCACGATTGGCGTTTGAACAATCACCTTTGGCCGCCGCTGGTGTGGTCGTCGCAGCATTATCGGCAGCATCATTTCGGATGGTTGGCCCTCTGTATGGTCAAGAGGTTGGCCTAAGCGTTGGGCAAATCGCGTGGTTCTTAGCCGCATTTGTCTTGGGCGGTGCCTTGGCGCAATATCCAGTGGGTTGGCTGGCTGACAAATATGACAGGCGTTGGATCCTGATCTGGCTGTCTGTGGCTGCAATGCTCAGTTGCGGGGTGACTGTCATGGCCTCTGGGATGGGCACCACCGGCATTATGCTGACGGCATTCTTGTTTGGCCTCACCTCATTTCCAATCTTTTCCGTTGCAACCGCACACGCACACGATTTTGCCAAAGACAGCGAACGGGTCGAACTATCGGCCGCCTTGATGTTCTATTACGCCCTCGGTGCCATCGCCGCACCCTATGTCGCCTCTGTTTTAATTACAGCCTACGGCCCCTCGGCCTTGTTCATCTTGATCGCTGGTGGCCATGCACTGTTGATCATATTTGGACTGACGCGCATGTTGGCCCGTCCTGTCTCAAATGAGAAAACGGATTATGTCTATGCACCTAGAACATCCTTTGTGATCGGACGTTTGAACCGCAGAAAACGCCAACAGCACTGATCCGTAACACGCAGCCACTTCCCCCAGCCCACATCCCCTGTTAAAGCTGCGCAAAACATGACCAAAGGCGCCAACATGACACGTCACCTGATCACCTCAGCCATTCCCTATATCAACGGGATCAAACACCTTGGAAATCTGATTGGCAGCCAACTGCCCGCTGATTTGTTTGCGCGTTATCAACGTGGTCGTGGGCGCGAAGTTTTGTTTCTTTGTGCCACAGATGAACACGGCACCCCTGCCGAGCTAGCTGCGAAAAAAGCCGGCAAGCCAGTTGATGAGTTTTGCGCTGAAATGCACGAAGTCCAAGCACGTATCGCTGAGGGCTTTCGCCTATCATTCGATCACTTTGGCCGTTCTTCTTCCCCTCAGAACCATGCATTGACCCAGCATTTTGCGGGAAAATTGCAAGAAAACGGGTTGATCCGCGAAGTCAGCGAAGAACAGGTTTATTCCCATGCTGACGGCCGTTTCCTACCTGATCGCTACATCGAGGGCACGTGCCCGAACTGTGCCTACGACAAAGCGCGCGGCGACCAATGCGAGAACTGCACTAAGCAGTTGGACCCAACCGACTTGCTAGAACCACGCAGCGCAATTTCTGGATCAACTGACTTGGAAGTTCGCGAAACCAAGCACCTATTTTTACGTCAATCAAACTTGCGCGATGATCTAGACGCTTGGATCAACACCAAAACCGACTGGCCTGTTTTAACGACATCCATCGCCCGCAAATGGCTCCATGATGGCGACGGTTTACGCGATCGTGGCATCACGCGCGATTTGGATTGGGGCATCTCGGTCAAGAACGGGGACCAAGAATGGCCAGGTATGGAAGGCAAAGTTTTTTACGTCTGGTTCGACGCCCCTATCGAATATATCGCCTGCGCTGGCGAATGGGCCGAAGCACACGATCTGCCAGAGGCCGATTGGCAACGCTGGTGGCGCACCGATAAAGGGGCCGAAGATGTGACCTATACCCAGTTCATGGGCAAGGATAACGTCCCGTTCCATACCATTGGTTTTCCTGCCACGATACTTGGCTCAGGCGAACCATGGAAACTGGTCGATCACTTGAAATCATTCAACTATTTAAACTATGACGGCGGCCAATTCTCGACCAGCCAAGGGCGCGGTATATTTATGGACCAGGCGCTTGAATTGCTGCCTGCTGACTATTGGCGCTGGTGGTTGCTAAGCCACGCACCAGAAAGCTCGGATGCGGAATTCACGTGGTCCAGCTTCCAACAAGACACCAACAAAGATTTGGCCGATGTCTTGGGCAATTTCGTATCGCGCGTCACCAAATTTTGTCGTTCAAAATTCTCTGAAGCATTGCCAGAGGGCGGTGAAAACGGTCCCGCGGAAATCGCGCTGATCGCTGATTTGCAAGAACGTCTGGGGCGCTATCAAGACCACATGGAAGCCATCGAAGTGCGTAAGGCCGCTGCTGAATTGCGTGCCATTTGGGCTGCAGGCAACGAATACCTGCAAGAGACAGCACCATGGACAACATTCAAGACAGATCCGGAAAAGGCGGCGGTTCAAATTCGTTTAGCCCTGAACCTGATCCCGTTTTACGCAACATTGTCTGCACCGTTCATCCCTGGTGCGGCTGCGAACATGCACGAAAACATGGGCACTTCACCAGAATGGCCAGTGGATGTGAATGCAGCGTTGCATGCCTTGCCAGCGGGTCACCCATTCACCGTACCTGAAGTACTGTTCGCCAAGATTACAGATGAATCCGTGGCCGATTGGGAAGTTCGTTTCTCAGGCACACGGGACTAACGTTTTGACGACGCCAATTCTATATTCGTTTCGCCGTTGTCCCTATGCCATGCGGGCGCGGCTTGCGGTATTGTCGTCACAAACACCCGTCATCCTGCGCGAGATCCTGTTACGTGATAAGGCCCCAGAATTTCTGGCTGTGTCCCCATCGGGCACGGTCCCTTGTCTTGTCACCCAAGACAGCGTGATCGACGAAAGTCTTGATGTCATGAAATGGGCGCTCGCGCAGAACGATCCAGATCAATTGCTGGTTATGCCCGACGCTGGCTGGGACCTAATTTTCGAAACAGACGGTTCATTCAAACAAGCCCTAGACCGCACCAAGTACGCGGCACGTTACCCCGAGCAAAATACAGACGAACAACGCGCAATAGCAGGTGATTTTCTATCGCGACTAGACCAACAGATCGACCAGTGGTTGTTTGGCCATGCTACGATTGCAGACCAAGCTATTTTACCATTTGTACGCCAATTCGCCTTTATCGATAAGGCATGGTTTGATGCACAACCTTGGCCAAACCTTCAGGCGTGGCTTGACCGTTTTTTAATTTCAGACGAATTTACAACCATTATGCCCAAATATGCGAAATGGCATGCCGGCGATACTGATTTTACTTTTCCAAATGCAACCGATGCAAAGTGACAGCACAAACTCTTGAATGCGAAGTTCTCACTGTTGACGGAGGTCCTGCGGGTCTTTCAGTTGCCACCACTCTGCCCGATCACGTCTCGACCATCATTGTCCACCAAGACGCAGAGATCGGCAAACCTGTGCGCACCAGCGGTGGTTGCTGGTTGGATGATGTTGAACGCCTTGGTATTCCGTCTGAATTCTATCAGGTCATGCATCAACTCGATGTATATTCCGACAACAAAGAAGCCCATTTTCAGGTCAAAGATAACAAACTAGTCGTTCTAAACATCACCGATCTTTACCATTGGATTGCTCAAAAATCGGATCACAAGCAACGCCAACTCATGCTTTCAACAAAGTTCTTGTCGACGACAAAAACGGAAGATGGTGGTCATTTATCCACGATCCGGTCGCGTCACACGGAAACGACACAGATCAAATCAAAGTATATTATTGATTGCTCTGGCGTCAGAAATGCAGTGTTGGATGATCTGAGCCTTAAAGAAAAACCCGATCGCACAGGCGTTGGTATTGAATACGAGTATCCAATTGGAACGAACAAGGCCGATCATGCAATTCTTTTTGTAGGCTCATCTGTTTTATCGGGATACGGATGGGTTTTCCCAACGGCTGATGGCAAACTTCGGGTCGGTGTTGGCGTGATTCACCCCGATACCGATGTGTCACCCAAGAAGTTGATGTTGGATTTCTTGGCCTCTGACGACGTGCAGCGTTTCGGGCTCGACCTCACAGGCGAATATGAGGTGAACGCAGGTACCTTACCCTCAGTCGCCTACGATCCCGGACTGGTCTTTGGGAATGTCATTCGAGTTGGCGATTCTGCTAACTTTGCGACGCCTACTGTTGGTGAAGGCATCCGTATTTGCATGGATCATGGCGAAGCTTTGGGGCGCGCATTGGGCGAAACCATTTGCACCAATGATCCTGCACCTTTGAAACGATATGAATCCGATTGCAAAAAAGCTTTGGCCCGTAATTATCACTTTGGTTTTTTGACGAACAAACGTTTCTCTCTTTATTCTGCCAAAGATTGGGACAAAAGCATTAGGCGAATTTCACATCTCAGAGAAAGCGAGTTGGTCGCTTTGCTACGCAGTGAATTCACTGCGAAAATGATCCTGAAGGCGACCTACAAAATGCTTAAACAAAAGCTGTTTGAGCCGTCCTAAGGAACCATTTCCGCGGCTTGTTATTCTGCTGGCTCTGACGGGATCGATGTTTTGGTTTCGCCCGAAAATACAGCTAAAATCCCCGACAAACCTTTGCTGATATAATACTGCGCCATGAAGACAGCAGGCACGGTCAGAACAATGATGACTGTGCCAAACAACACCCCGTACCCAATAGACACCGCCAAGGGGATCAAGAATTGAGCCTGTAATGAGGTTTCCATGATCAACGGGTATACCCCTAAAAACGTCGTCAAAGATGTTAAAAGGATAGGGCGGAAACGCTGTTTTGTTCCTTCGACAACCGCATCGCGCACATCCATTCCGTCGGCGATATGTTCGTTATAAACGTCAACCATCACAAGCGAGTTATTGATAACAACACCGGCCAAACCAATGATCCCAAAGATCGACAAAATCGTCAGTGGAATACCCATGATATAGTGGCCTGAAACAGCACCAATCAGCCCCAAAGGGATCGCGATCATTACAACTATGGGTTGTACGTAAGAACGGAAAACAAGCGCCAACAGAGCGTAAATAATAAACAAAGCGACACCAAGCGCCTGACCAAGTGCGGCCTGTGCATCACCTTGTTGACGCTGCTCACCACCAAGGTTGATCAACAGGTCGCTGTACTTCTCTTGTAGGGGTTTGATCAGCTCAGTTTCGATCACCTCGTTCACTTCTGAACTGGTCGATACGTTGATATCCAAGTCAGATATCAACGTGGTCACTTGTCGCCCGTTGCGGCGCAGGATTTGGGTCGGTGACAACCCTTCTTCGATGTAGGCCACAACACTCAACGGGATTTGATCACCAGAGGGCGTCGCGATCCACGTCGAAAGAAGGTCTGACAGGCTATCGCGTTGATGTGCTGGGTAACGCACCATTACAGCAACGTTGTCCGCCCCACGTTGCACGCTGGTCGCCTCGATGCCAAAGAAACCCGCGCGTGTTTGGGTGGCAAGATCAGACAGTGTGACACCGTACAATCGCGCCTCTTCGCGTAAAGCCAAACGATATTCGATACGCCCTGCAGAATTATCATCTTGGATTGCAAAGACACCCGGAATATCGCGCAGACCTGCGCGTAATTCAGTCACAACAGGTGTGATGTCTTGTCCTTCGGGCAGTGACAATTCGATCGAAATAGGGTCACCCGCCCCGATCAATTCGGCAGACACGTTTAGTTTGTTGACCGAGGCAACATCGCCAATCTTTTTACGCCATGCCGCTTCGAATTTTTTGGCGTCCCAATCACGTTTTGTTGGGTCCGTCAGTTGAACCACGACATTGGCCAACGTCGCCCCACCCGCGGCAGACCCGCCTTCTGGACCACCAGCAGATACGCCCTGACCGACAACCACATTTACACCCACGATAACCTCAGGTGCATCGTTCGGCAATTCGGCTTGGATGTCTGCACCGGCTCGAATGGCCGAAACGCGCACATGTTCCGCAACCTCTTGGGTCATTTGGAAAGTTGTGCCGTCATTCATCTCAATGCTGGCAGTTACAAAATCACCATCGATAGATGGAAAAAAGTTGAATTTGACGTACCCAAAAGACAACAAGCCAACCGTCATAATCATCATCGCAACGGAGAACGCGATAGGAATCAGGATCGCAAAGCCCTTGGTCGTGAAACGCAAAACGGCATCAAGCGGCACGCGGATAAACCATTGCAACACGGCATCAACAGCACCACGGATCAGATTTAAAAAGCGAAACACTAAGTTGGGTTTGTGATTTTCCGACACATCAAGGCGTGTCAGGTTTCGCGGCAAAATCAACAAGGCTTGGAGCAATGACAGGCTTAGGACCACGATCACCACAACTGGAATATCCGTCAGGAATTTGCCCAAGGTGCCGGGCAGTTGGGTCAACGGCCAAAAGGCAACGATGGTTGTCAGCGCAGAAAAGATAACTGGAATCGCAATGCGTTGTGTGCCTTTGACAGCAGCCTGCATTGGGGAAAACCCATCTTCGCCATTCTTGTAGATGTTTTCACTGACAACAATCGCGTTGTCGACCACGATCCCAATTGCAAGGATGAAGCCAAAGAGAGAGATCATATTGATCGACATCCCTAAGCTGCCCATGATGATAAACGCCCCTGCAAACGAAACGCCGATCCCCAATGAAGACCAAAATGCGAGGCGGATATCAAGAAACAAGGCAAGGCACAGAACAACCAACGCCAGACCAATTGCGGCGTTGTTCACCAAAAGATCGATACGATCCTGCAGATCTTTAGAATCATCCTGCCAAACTGTCGCGTTGATCCCGTCCTCTAGCGAAGGACGGTAAGTCGCCGCCAAGTAGGCGCGGGCATCTTCGACGATGGCCAACACCTGTTCATCGCCAACGCGGAAAACGTTAACCGAAACGGAACGGTCACCGTTAAAGTTGGCGGCTAAATCCGCATCTTCAAAACCATCGACGACTTTTGCAATATCACGCAAATAAACGCGGCCACCTTTTTCATCAGTGCGCACAATGATGTTTTCAAAATCACTCTGGGTATAGTTGCGCCCTGTCGTGCGGATTGGGATTGCCACCGTATCAGTGTTGATCGAACCACCCGGCAACTCGAGCGAGTTTTGCCCGATTACATTCGCGACCTCGGCCATTGAAATTCCGTAGGCGCGTAAGTTGTCACGATCCACTTCGATTGAGATCTCGTATGCACGGATGTTGCCAACTTCAACGAATGAAATGCTGCCAAGGGCGACCAACTCGTCCTTGAGACGCTCTGCCTCTTCCTTCAGAACCTGCTCAGATGCATCGCCGTGGATTGCAATTTCAAGCACGCGTGAGCTGTTGCTGGCTTGAATAACAACTGGATCATTCGCTTCTTCAGGCAAGACTGTGATACGATCGATTTCTGTTTTGATCTCGTCCAGCTTTTCCTTGATATCTTCACCGCGCAAGAACGACACGGTTACACCGCCACGTCCTTCGCTGATCGACGCGGTTATGCTGTCGATCCCGTCAATACCAGAAAGCTGATCCTCAATAGGACGAACAATGCTGTCTTGAATTTCAAGTGGCGATGATCCGGGGTAACTGACTGAAACGCTGACAGTATCCAATGTGAACTCTGGAAACGTCTTTTGCGGCATCTGGAAGGCAGTCAGCATGCCAACGACCACGACGAAAACCATTGTCAGGTTGGCTGCAACTGGATGTTCGGCCATCCACTTGACGATACCATTCATAGTTTGTCATCCGACGTGTTTGCAGCCTGTACCGAAGTTGTGCGTTCTGCGGCAACATCGCGTAATTTCATACCCTCTTGCGGGGTTGAAAGCGCTGTGGTGATCAAACGCGCATTCTTTGGGATCGACGCTGACGTCACGTATGATGTTTCATTATCAACGTGAACCAAAGTGGCGGGGACAATTTTCAACGTACCGCCGTCGCCCTCAGAGGGGGTCAGCAACCACAACTCGGAACCACCACGCAATGCGGTAGATGGCACGGCGTAAGTCGCGTCTGGCTGCGGTCCTTCGATCACCACGTTGGCAAAGGAGTTGATCAATGCTGGCGGGGCGCCCGATGCTAAAATACTGCTCCCTGTCGCACGTGCGCCGGTGATATCAATCAGTTCCACAGTTACGGTTAGCGTACGTGTACGTTGATCCAAAGTTGGGGCAACACGCGTCACTTCGGCGTCCCACTCAAAAGATTGGCCGGCAAAGCGAACAGAAACCGTGGCACTGGGCGATGCCCCTTCGAACAATCCGGGGATGAGGGCAGCGTCAGCTTCACGAACTGGTACATCAATTTCCATGCGGTCTTCGGTAAAAATTTCAGCAATCGCCTGTCCGCCGTTTACGACTGAGCCAATGTCCAAATTTTTGGATAGAACTGCGCCATCGAAAGGTGCCGCTACGATTTTACGTCCAAGGCTCACCTCAGCCACGTTTTGTGCAGCGATCAAACTGTTTAGGCTGGCAGATAATTCTTGTTGGGTGCTGCGCACTTGGTCAAGGGATGCTTGACTGGCAGAGCCACTACTGCGCAATTTTTCGGTACGTTCAAGCAGGATTTGGTTGAGGTCCAACCGCGCGCGCGTTCCGTCAATATTCGCTTGGGTTTGGGTCAGCGTGGCGCGTTCCGCGCTGTCATCTAAACGAACCAAGACTTCGCCCTGCTTAAAGGCTCCGCGTTCAGTGATGGCTGGGTGTAGCTCGATCACTTGGCCACCAACTTGGCTCGCAAGGTTGGCGGAGCGGTGAGGCTGCATAAACCCCTCACCGCGGATCGGAAGAGGTGAGTCGATTAAGAAAATTTCTGCTGTTTCTACCAAGGTAGTTGGACGCTCAACAACCGTTGGCTCGATCACCTCACGGTTTTCACCGAGGTAGCGAAATCCTGTAATCCCGCCAAAAACCACGGCAACGGCAACTGCAATCCAAAACAATTCACGCAGGCCAACGCCCAAGTACCCAATAATCTTCTTCATTACGTTCCTCAAAATACTGCCAATGCCCCGTCAGTTCGATCAAACATTTGAAAACAAATGCCCCAAGGGAACAGATCGCTCCTAACAGACTAATACGACTGGCAACACTGTATGGATCATTGAGAAAAAAATGACCGCGAATAAAGCCAGTAAACTGGCGTTATTCGCGACATTATTGTTATCGTGGTACGGGCGGGGGGACTTGAACCCCCACGGCACAAAGGCCCACAGATTTTAAGTCTGCTATGTCTACCATTCCATCACGCCCGCACAGACACGATAACCTGTCTTTATTCAAAGGTTGCGCCAGCCTCAACCCTAGATATCTTCACCTATGGGTCCAAGCGGGGCACCTTTTGCAATCAATGCGCGTTCTGACAGCCATGGGTTGTTGTTTAGGGCCTCCAACATTTGCGCTCGGGCCTCTTTTAAACGGCCCATTTGCATCAATGTTAGTGCACGACCTGACTGCGCAGCCACATGATTTGGCAACAGCGCCAAAGCGGCATCTAAATCAACCAGTGCACCCGTGTATTCACCGCGCAAGAATTGAACATAGGCGCGTTGATTAAAACCTTCTGCATAATTTGGGCAGTATTCGACAAGTTTATCAAAATCACGATATGCCCCAACGAAATCATAACCATTTCGCCGTGCGAGACCACGATCCAGAACTTCTTGGGCTTGGTCATTGGGTGCACGCAGCCATACATCCCACATTCCGCTGGTTACGTCTTTTGCACCGATTGCAGATGACGCCGCGCGAGCAGAGGCTATCAGAGCATCCAACTCAGTCGAATAATCCAGAGGCTCAGGGCAATCTTCTGCCCACGCCGGGCCAGACATGAGGGCTATGGCTAAAAATATCCGCATACACCAAACCTGGCGCATATCCTCTGAAGGTCAAGAAACATTTCTGTGGACCCCTCAAGGCGCTTCTGCCAAAACGGTCTCTTTCACGGCTTCCATTGCTACATAGGTTGAGGTGGATGCGATGTGGGGTAAGATCGAAATCGTCTCGCCTAAGAATGTGCGATAGCTCGCCATATTCGACGTGCGCACTTTCAACAGGTAGTCAAAATTACCAGCAATCATATGGGCTTGTTCAATTTCTGGTATTTTGACAACGGCTGCATTGAATGCGCGCAAAGCCGCATCGCGCGTATCGCTCAGCTTAACCTCAACGAAAGCAACATGGTCTAATCCCAAGCGGATCGGATCCAACATTGCGCGATACCCCAAAATAACACCCGTGTTTTCCAACCTGCGCAGACGCGCTTGTGTTGGCGATTTGGACAAGCCAATCCGGTTTGCCAATTCGGTCAAACTGATGCGGCCATCTTTAGCTAGAACTTCAAGAATCGCTGTATCGAAACGATCCAATTCACAGTGGTTAAAAATCACGACAAATGCCCCATATTCATAACAAAAAGCTCTAATTAAGCCTTACTTAAGTCCAATCGACTTGTATTTGTAGAATAAAGTGACCCAAACGGAAAGGGAAATCCATGTCAGACAATTTACTGCAGACGATTGACGAACACACCTACGGCGATCATGCCCCTGTGATTGAGCACCTAATTGAGCTGGCCAACCTTTCTACGCAAGATCGCTCAGAGATTGTAGCAAAGGCAGCAACTCTCGTTGGTCGCATCAGAAATGACGCGGCACCCGGCTTGATGGAGGTGTTCCTTGCCGAATACGGCCTTTCCACTGACGAAGGCGTTGCCCTGATGTGTTTGGCTGAAGCACTTTTACGCGTTCCAGATGCAGATACGATCGATGCATTGATTGAAGACAAAATTGCGCCATCCAACTGGGGTAAGCATTTAGGTAAATCTGCTTCCTCGCTCGTGAATGCCTCAACTTGGGCCTTGATGCTGACGGGCCGAGTGTTGGACGACAACGCACCTGCCACTGCGGGCCACCTCCAATCCGCACTTAAGCGTTTGGGCGAACCTGTTATTCGTACTGCCGTTTCGCGCGCGATGAAAGAAATGGGTCGTCAGTTCGTTTTGGGCGAAGACATCATTGCCGCTATGAAACGTGCCGCAAAAATGGAGGAAAAAGGGTTCACCTATTCCTACGACATGCTCGGCGAAGCTGCACGCACAGAAGCCGACGCAAAACGGTATCATCTTAGCTATTCGCGCGCGATTTCAGCCATTGCAACGGCATGTGTCCATGATGACGTTCAAAGCAATCCGGGCATTTCCGTTAAGCTATCAGCACTCTACCCGCGCTATGAGCTGGCTAAACGTGAGGACGTGCTTCGCAATCTAACACCACGACTACGCTCTTTGGCATTACTCGCGAAATCCGCGGACATGGGTCTAAATGTCGACGCAGAAGAGGTTGATCGTCTTGGACTGTCCCTCGAAGTAATCGAACAGGTTATTTCAGAACCCGCTTTGGCTGGATGGGATGGATTTGGCGTGGTTGTCCAAGCTTATGGCCCACGTGCCGAAACCGCGATCCAAGCCCTGTATGATATGGCGATCAAATATGACCGCAAGTTTATGGTGCGCTTGGTCAAAGGGGCCTACTGGGACACCGAAATCAAACAAGCCCAAGTTCTAGGTATGAAGCATTTCCCTGTCTTTACTCAAAAGGCACAGACCGATGTCAGCTATATCGCCAATGCTCGCAAACTGTTGGGAATGACGGATCGCATCTATCCGCAATTCGCGACCCACAATGCCCATACAGTTGCAGCCATCTTGCATATGGCGACTGACCCAAAGTCATACGAATTCCAACGCCTGCACGGCATGGGCGAAGCTATGCACAAGATGGTCATGCAAGACAACGAAACGCGCTGCCGGATTTATGCCCCTGTAGGAGCACACCGTGATCTGTTGGCCTACTTGGTCCGCCGTTTGTTGGAAAACGGGGCCAACTCTAGCTTTGTGAACCAAATCGTGGACGAAGACGTGGCCCCGGAAGTTGTGGCTGCTGATCCGTTTGATAGCGTCAGCGTTGAAGGTCACACCATCACCATTGGTAGTGACCTTTACCAACCTGAACGGATCAATTCCCTTGGTTTCGATCTAGCCCACGCTCCAACATTGGCGCAAATTGATATAGCACGTCTTCCATTCGAAACATGCAAATGGGAGGCGCTGCCACTGCTAAACGGCAAGGCTAGTCCAGAAAACAGCCGCGATGTGATCAACCCTGCAAACCCAAATGACATCGTTGGGACGGCGCAATTTACATCCTTGAAGGATGTTAAAACCGCCATTTCAAAAGCTAAACAATGGGATGCGCCCGTCGCAAAACGCGCGGCGGTATTAAACAAAGCCGCTGACCTGTACGAAGCCAACTTTGGCGAGTTGTTTGCACTGCTGACCCGTGAAGCAGGTAAAACCTTGCTGGATTGCGTTGCAGAATTGCGTGAAGCCGTGGATTTCCTACGCTACTATGCAGCCCAAGCGACCGATGATGCACCCGCAGGCACAGCGCTTTGCATTTCTCCGTGGAACTTTCCTCTCGCGATCTACTCCGGACAAATCGCGGCGGCTCTCGCTTCGGGCAATGCGGTCCTTGCCAAACCAGCTGAACAAACCAGCCTCATGGCGTACCGTGCAGCCCAGCTGTTGCATGAAGCAGGCATCCCAAAACATGCACTGCAATTGCTACCAGGCGGCGGCGACATTGGCGGAGCGCTAACCGAGAATCCAAACCTAAACATCGTTGCGTTTACAGGATCAACTGGCACGGCCCAACGCATCCGCCAAAGCCTTGCGCAAAACGCGCCGGCTACGCCATTCATTGCTGAAACCGGTGGTTTAAACGCGATGATCGTGGACAGCACGGCACTCCCGGAACAAGCTATGGCCGCCATTGTAGAAAGCGCGTTTCAATCAGCAGGACAACGCTGTTCCGCCCTGCGCTGCCTTTACGTCCAAGAAGACATCGCACCATCGTTCATCAAAATGCTGACAGGTGCAATGGATACGCTAGCCGTTGGCCAACCATGGGACATTTCCACTGATGTGGGGCCAGTCATCGACGAACCAGCGCGTGCAAAAATCGTAACTCACATCGAGGCGCACAAGGCGGATATTATCCACCAGCTGCCCACACCTCACGGGGGAACATTCATCGCGCCGACCTTGATCAAAGTGCCTGGTATTGCCGATATGAAAGAAGAGATTTTCGGCCCAGTTCTGCACCTAGTGACATACAAGTCGCATGAACTGGATCAGATCATCGATGACATCAACGCCACTGGATACGGGCTAACATTCGGGCTTCATACCCGCATAGATGACCGCGTTCAGCACGTGTCTGATCGCATCATGGCAGGCAACATCTATATTAATCGCAACCAAATTGGTGCAATCGTTGGAAGCCAACCTTTCGGTGGGACAGGCCTATCCGGAACAGGCCCAAAAGCGGGTGGCCCCGATTACCTTTTGCGCTTCCGGGCAAAAAAACCTGCAGGCGTGGCTGGGGAATGGCCCACTACACAAATCGAACTTCCTGCAATCACCAACAAGCCACAAAGTATCTGTGAACACACGTTGCCTGGCCCAACTGGTGAATCTAATCGTCTGAGTAGCATGTCGCGTGCACCCATCCTATGCATGGGCCCGGGTGCTGGAGCGGCCCAAGCCCAAGCTGACGCTGTTAACGAACTCGGCGGACAAGCCATTCTAGTCACAGGCAGCATCGACCCAGCATTGCTGACAGACGGACCATCCTACGGTGGCGTCCTTTGGTGGGGAGATGCACAAGTAACCCGAGCCATCGATACAGCCTTGTCTCAACGTACTGGACCGATCTTACCGCTCATCACGGGGCAGCCCGATGTTGGACATGCCCTTGAAGAACGCCACATCTGTATCGACACCACAGCATCAGGCGGCAACGCTGCATTGCTGGGGGAAGTCAGCTAACACCTTGACGACATCCCGCCAAAGCCTCAGCTTGGCGGGATGTTACCTATTCGCGATCATAATCCCTCGGGGCGTTTGCCTTTTGTCACCTACATGCTCATGGCTGCTAATATTGGGATATTCCTATGCTATGCTGGGGCCTTTTCCGATATCCCGACAATCAACCACATCTACCTAACTTGGGGGATGATCCCCGAAAGGATCAGCGCAGGCGAAGGATACTTCACTTTATTTTCATCGATGTTCTTGCACGGCGGCTGGATGCATCTTGCTGGCAACATGCTCTTCCTTTGGATTTTTGGCGACAATATTGAAGATGAAATGGGACACTTACCCTACCTTGGATTCTACCTCCTCACAGGAATCGCCGCTGGCCTTATCCATTATATCTCAGCGCCCCTTTCGGGCGTACCGACAGTAGGTGCCTCAGGGGCCATCGCTGGCGTTATGGGCGGCTACCTCCTGCTCTACCCCAAAGCCAAAGTCGATATTCTATTGATTCTTATAGTCTTCTTCCGCATCTTCCCAATCCCCGCGTGGATTGTACTGATGATCTGGTTCGCCATGCAGTTCCTAGGCGGAATTGGATCCAACCCTGAAACAGGGGGCGTTGCCTACTGGGCACACGCTGGAGGCTTCATCGCAGGCCTTGGCTGCGCCATACCCACATGGATCAAATGCGGCGGAACAAAATTCTGGCATAGCAACAACTACCATCCACCCCACCCCGAAACCGTCTATACAAACAGCCGCATTCCAAGAGTTAAGCGCTAGCCCAAGCTTCATCTTGCCCAATAGACTATGGGGCAGGCGCGCATCGCGCGGCGGGGGCAAAGCCCCAAACAAAAAAGGCCCCGCAAAATGCGAGGCCCCTAAAAATCTCTATATCAGTGCTTACTGGCGCACAATTTTCGCGAGCTGTTCAAACAATGGTTCGTTTGCGCAGATGATTTCACCATCTTCCACAATGTTACCGTTAGGGTTTAAAGGCTCAACCAAACCACCCGCTTCACGCACGATCAACGATCCCGCAGCGAGGTCCCATGATTGCAAGCGACGCTCCCAATACCCATCATAACGACCTGCCGCCACATAAGCCAAATCTAGCGATGCAGCGCCCCAGCGACGCACGCCAGCAACGACTGGCATCAAGTGGGCCAGTTCGCGCAATGTCATTGGCAAATCAGAGCGGCCCGCAAATGGTAGGCCCGTCGCAAAAACAGAATCGATCATCTTGTGACGACCAGACACGCGCATACGCGTGTCGTTCATCCAAGCGCCAGCACCTTTTTCAGCAACGAACATCTCGTCTTTCGCTGGGTCAAATACGACCCCTGCAACGATTTGGCCCTTGTGCTCTAACGCAATAGAAACAGCCCAGTGTGGAAGGCCGTGTAAAAAGTTGGTGGTGCCATCAAGCGGGTCAACGATCCAGCGGCGTGTCGGATCGGCACCATCTTCCTCGCCACCCTCTTCAGCCAACCACCCGTAAGTCGGGCGCGCACCCATCAATTCCTCTTTAAGAACCTTCTCAGCGGCGATATCAGCCTTGCTGACAAAGTCACCAGCGCCCTTTCTGGAAACCTGAAGGTTTTCAACTTCGCGAAAGTCTTTGACCAAGGAACGGCCGGCCTTACGGGCGGCTTTAATCATGATATTAAGGTTTGCGCTGCCGATCATGGCGGGTACTCCAGTGAGGATTAAGCCCGCGCTATACGCCCTACATTGGCACTTGCCAAGAGGGAAGCGCGGTGAACGCCACCTGAAAAGGTTCGCTAAGGTGGCTCTTTCGAACGACCAAATAACTGAGATGAGTAATTTGAGCATCTAAACTACCTTTACATTGCAGGTTTCGTCGCGTCGTATCACCTGCATGAGTGCATCATTTCCCCTTATCTTCTTCGTTTTTGTTGGGTTGTTTTCGCCCGGTCCAAATGTCGTGATGCTGACGGCCTCTGGTGCGCGCTTTGGCTTTCACGCGACACTGCCACATCTACTGGGCGTGCCAATCGGAACGGGACTGCTGGGTGCAATCAGTGGACTAGGTTTAGGGACTATTCTACTCGCCATGCCAACCTTGAATTTCACCTGTCAGGTCATTGCAGCACTATGGATTTTATGGCTGGCTCTTCGAACAGCCCAAGCAGGACGCGTCGCCAAATCCGACGATCGTGGTCGCCCGTTTCGCTTTCACGAAGCGATCCTGTTTCAGGCGATCAACCCAAAGGTTTGGGCCATCGCCTTTGCTGCATCTGCCGGCTTTGATATCGGCCTATCTACACCGCTTGAAGCTTTGCGATTGTTTATCGCTTTCAGCACCATAAACTTGTTCGTTTGTTTGTTTTGGACGAGCATTGGCCATGTGCTGTCATCATCCCTCAACAACCCGAAAATTTGGCGCATCTTTATGACAACAATGGCAACCCTCATGGCGGCGACAGTGGTTATGATATTCGTCTAAGCATCTTGAAGTTTGCGTGCTTCAATTCGGGCTAATTCAATCAAGCGCTGCATATACGGCTTGTCGCGTTCTTCGCTGCGGATCGCGGCGTAGAGGCGACGGGTTAGCCCGTTCTTGGTCAAAGGTCGCGTCACATAATCAGAACTGTATTTAACCTCGCGCACGACCCAATCTGGCAGCACCGAAACGCCCCGATTGGATGCGACCAATAGCAAAATCACTGCCGTGAGCTCCGCTTGACGGACTGCTGCAGGTTCAACCTTGGCTGGGATCAAAAGTTGGCTAAAAATATCAAGCCGAGACCGTTCAACTGGGTAAGTTATGAGTGTCTCCCCCCGAAAGTCCGAAGCCTCAATAAACTCTTTTTGAGCAAGCGGATGATCATTGGATGCAACAAAGACCGGCGCGTAATCGAATAGCTCGATAAACTCGACCCCTGCAATGTCTTCGGGGTCCGACGATACAACCAGATCCACTTCTTCTTTCATCAAAGCTGGCAACGCGTCAAAAGCGAGGCCGGGCCGAATATCAACATCCACGTCTGCCCAATCGCGGCGGAAGTGTTCCAAAACTGGAAACAACCATTCAAAACATGCGTGACATTCAATCGCGATGTGCATGCGGCCAGAATGACCATCACGCAAGCCGGTGAACTCAGCTACTGTTGCTTCGATTTGCGGCAAAACCTGTTCTGCCAACCGCAGCAGACGTGCCCCAGCAGCCGATAGTTTCAGCGGTTTTGAGCGGCGTACGAACAGTTCAACCCCTGCTTGACCCTCAAGTCCTTTCACCTGATGGCTCAGTGCACTTTGGGTCGTGTTCAACAGATCCGCGGCTTTTGCTAAACCACCTGCCTCATGGATTGCTTTGATCGTGCGGAGGTGACGAAACTCGATATGCATATGAAACTCATAATTATCTTGAAAGTTATGAATTTGTTTCATGTTTTGATTTCTGCGACAAGGGCAAAAAAGGAGAGACCAATGCCTGTGCCATCCGTTTCGTTTGAAGTGTTCCCCCCGAAATCCATCGATGCCTCCTTCCGGCTATGGGACACAGCGCAGGTTCTCGCTCCACTTGGCCCACGCTTCTTTTCCGTGACTTATGGTGCTGGCGGTTCTGATCAACATCTAACTCACGATGCGGCTGAAACGCTGCACCGCACATCGGGCCACCGTGTTGCGGCCCACCTCACATGCGTGGGCGCGTCCAAAGACGACGTTATGAATACGGCCAACAAATTTGCGGATGCAGGGATTACTGATATCGTGGCATTGCGCGGAGATCCGTCCAAAGGCGACACCGAATTCAGGCCGCACGCTGATGGCTTCTCAGACAGCTGTGCCTTGATCACGGCCCTTGCAAAGACAAACCGTTTCAATATCCGCGTTGGCGCGTATCCTGATGTTCATCCAGACGCGGCATCCTCCAAGCAAAACATAGATTGGCTAAAAGCCAAGATCGACGCAGGTGCCTGTGAGGCATTGACCCAATTCTTCTTTGAGGCTGATGGCTTCCTTCGTTTCCGCGATTCTTGTGCGGATGCTGGGATCACAGCTCCAATTACACCCGGGATCTTACCAATCACAAACTGGACCAGCGCCCGCAAATTTGCCCAAAAATGCGGCACATACATTCCTGACGAGCTGGCCCAGACCTTTGACAAAGCCACGCGCGATGGCAGGTTGGATCTTTTGTCGGTCGCTCAATGCACAGAGTTGTGTGATGATCTACTAAACGAGGGTGTTAGCGACTTGCACTTTTATACACTCAATCGTCCCGACCTAACGCGCGATGTGTGCCATGCGTTGGGGGGCACGCAGTCCCATAGCATTCGCAACGTGGCGTAACACTTGCTGTGATCCTAACGGGTTTTTAGCTTCAAGATAGCGAAACGCCCGATGGAGACACCAATGGTTACACGCGCGCAAACAGCTGCTGATCTGCTTAAATTGGATGAAATTTTGGCCATGTCTGGCTTAGAATTCATGCAAGGTATTTTGGACGACGCACATCCTGGACCACCTATTGGCGACACGATGGGATATTCGTTGTTCGAAGTATCGGACGGCCGCGTGGTATTTCGCGGCGTTCCAGAATTCAACGTAACCAACCCAATGGGCACGGTTCACGGTGGTTGGTATGGAACATTGCTAGATAGCGCTATGGCTTGCGCCGTCATGACACGCGTGCCGCGCGGCTCTGTCTACACCACTCTCGAATACAAAATTAACATCACCCGCCCTATCCCATTGGGCATGGCGATTGATTGTATAGGCACAGTTGATCACGCAGGACGCTCAACTGGCGTGGCCTCTGGCGAAATTCGGGGTGTGGAAGATGGCAAGCTATATGCCACCGGCTCAACGACATGCATCATCATGTCGATCAACAAACCCTAACCGCGTAACTTTGAAAACAATTTGTACCAAAGCGCGGGTTCTTCGGCCGGGGCCTGTGCGACACTTGGATGAATTGCCTCCGACGGGTCAGCACCGATAATACGAGACTTGCGATTAATAAAGACGCGGCTATAGCCGGTCCAAGTGCCGCGCGCAGGGGCTTTGGGATCTTGTGCAAAGCGATCCTGCCAACCTGCCGGCAAAGCCAGTCCGTGCTTAACAGTCTTTTCCAACATCCAAACCAATGGAATATTTGAAAGTGGGCGCACCTGCGGCATACCGCCAAGCTCCCCACCGACATCCCCATGCGCGCCACGAAACCACATCTGTTCCATATGGCCAGTCCAACTGTCGTTCGTGGTCCACAATACGGGACTGTACACTACACGTGTCTCATCATGGGCCAACGCATGATAACCATTTTGAACCGAAGGTCCCAATGCGTGACTGTGAAATGCATGTTTGGCGACACTGAAGTGCCATAGCACTGGCGCATTCAAACCCAATGATTTCACTGTATCCCAAACACCAATCATTTCGATTTTAACTTCAGAGTGGCAGTACGCCTTACTGAACCGCCTTCGCTGAACCGCTTTGCGGGGCACGGCGATAATGCCGATAGGCATCACGAATTCGACGCTGGGTCGCTTGGTTGCTTTGCAACAACCCCACCATGTCAATCACACCTGCCAGTGAACGAACAGCATAGGCACCACGTGAAAAACCTAGCAAGATAACCTTGTCGCCCGTTCGATAGCGCGACGCTAGGTAGCAATAAGCACGGCGAATTTGGTGATTGATACCACGCCCCATCAGCACATCTCCGGGACGGCGCCAACTGGACCACTGCAATCCGTGTTCATAAAAAACCGAAATATCACCATCCACTTCGGCCAGCATTTTATAGCTAAGACCTGCATTGGTCTCATGCCCTTCTGCCAACGTGGACATGGTGCTGTCCATAATAATAACATGGGTCGTTGATCCACGTTTACGTGGCAAAACCTCTGGTGTGGCCCGTCCAAAACGGGCCATCAGCCACCGCGTGATACGTTTATTTAGTGACGGCAGACGCATCTCGCAGCAGTTCCCAAACTTTGTGCGGGGTGAAAGGCATATCCGCCTGTCGGACCCCGCTATCCCACAACGCATCTTGAACAGCATTTGCAACAGCTGCCAAAGCCCCAACAGTTCCAGCTTCGCCGCACCCCTTCATGCCCATTACATTGGCCGTCGAGGGAACAGGAACCGAAGTGAAACTAATCTGCGGCACATCATCTGCACGAGGCATGGCATAATCCATAAAGGTCGCGGTGAGCAACTGACCGTCTTCATCATAGACGACGTGTTCTGTCAGAGCTTGCCCGATGCCTTGAACGACACCACCGTGAACTTGGCCTTCGGCCAGTACAGGATTGATCAGGTTCCCAAAATCATCGACCACGAAATAGCGATCAGTGGTGACAACACCGGTGTCGGGATCAATCACGACCTCGCAAACATGTGCGCCATTTGGAAAGCTGCGCGCCTCTAGTTTCACATGCTCTTCGTGTTCAAGGAGATCACTGCGCCCAGCCGTGCGCGCCATATCCGCGACTTCAAGCATAGTTGGCGTCAAGTTTGATCCCTCAGCGCGGAAGCGTTCATCATCAAAACTGATCTCAGCAGCACCAACGCCCATTTCATCGGACAAGAATGCGGTGAATTTTTCTGTCATCGTCGCAACGGTCACCAACGTGGCATTGTTTTGCACTGTGACAGAGCGCGATCCGCCCGTGCCACCACCCTTTTTGATCAGATCGCTATCGCCTTGGATGACGTAAATTAAATCTGCTGGGATGCCCGTTTGGTCACTAAGGAACTGTGCATAGACCGTTTCGTGCCCCTGCCCGCCGGACTGCGTGCCGACCAGAATGTGAACTGTCCCATCGTCGTTGAACACAACTTTGGTTGTTTCATCCGGCGCGCCCAAGATGCTTTCGATATAATAACAAATGCCGTGGCCGCGCAGCAGCCCCTTAGCCTCGTCGGCAGTACGACGCGCAACAAAACCATCCGCATCAGCAACCTCAGCCGCGCGGGTCAACAAGAGGTCAAAGTTGCCCACATCATAAGTCTCACCAGTGGCCGCCAGATAAGGGAACTGATCAGGTTTGATAAAGTTACGGCGGCGCAATTCCCACGGATCAATGCCCAACTCACGTGCAGCACGGTCCATGACACGTTCTAACACATAGATCGCCTCAGGGCGCCCAGCACCACGATATGCGTCGACCTGTGTGGTGTTGGTGAAATAACCATTCACACTTAAATAGGTGTCCTGCACATCATAAACACCCATTAAAACACGGCTAAACAATTGTGTTTGGATCGGTTGGGCGAACTGCGAATTGTAAGCGCCAAGATTTATGTCGGAATGCACACGATACGCGGTAATCTTGAGGTTCTCGTCAAACGCCAATTCCGCCAATGACGTCAGATCGCGCCCAGCATTGTCAGACAGCATCGCCTCTGTTCGCTCAGACATCCAACGTACAGGCCGCCCTAACACCCGCGCAGCTTGGGCAAGGCTGAATGGTTCTGGATACCCCATACCTTTCATCCCAAAACCACCGCCAGTATCGGGATTGGTCACGTGAACATCATCAGGCTCCAGACCAAATGCTGCTGTCATTTGGGTCTTATTCACCCAAACACCTTGACCGTTTATGGCAACGTGAAGGCGATCATCTTCCCAATATGAATAACAGCCACGTGGCTCCATTGAGTTGACGATAATGCGGTTATCGCCAACATCTAGACTGACAACATGTGCCGCTTTCTCAAACGCTGCATTGGTTGCTGCCTCGTCACCCATACCCCAGTCAAACGCGACATTGTCGGGCGCTGTTTCATGCAGGGTTTCGCCGCCCGCCTTAAGATCCATCTTTGCAGGCAGTTCGTCATAATCCAGCACAATCAATTCAGCTGCATCACGCGCTTGGGCCAACGTCTCTGCAATCACAGCCACAATCGGCTCACCAACAAAACGCAAGCGATCCTTGGCCAGCATCGTACGGCTGGTTGCGGCGCCTTGGCTTCCATCACGGTTCTTCACTAGAACCGCAGCCATTTCTAGGTTCATGCCTGCTGTTTCAAGGTCCGCACAGGTTAGCACCGCGTGAACACCTTCGGCTTCGCGCGCATCATCTACATCAAGCTCGGTTATAACGGCATGCGATACTGGAGAGCGGAAAAAGAATGCGTTCAATGCATCGGCAGGCGCGATGTCATCCACATAGCGGCCTTGTCCGACCAGAAAACGCACATCTTCAACCCGTTTTACCGGTTGGCTTTTTCCGAACTTTTCCATGCGTCTGCTCCCAAGCAAATGAACTTTCAAAAATGGACACTAGCGACGTTCGCTGACATGTCTAGCGCCAACCCCAAATTCTCGGGTGTGACGTTTAGTATCTGCAGCAGGCACTGCGTTTCGGGCACCCATATGGTAAAATAATGCCCATTAGAAAATGGCTTGTGCTGGCACGATCTGACATCCAATGTATCGTCAGCAAAAGGATCATGTGCATGAGTAAAACAGTTAACTTCACCCAGATGAAAGATGGCACGGCAGAGGAATACGCGTTCCTTACGAAACATGAGACTGAGCACGCCAAAGGCACTGCTGACAAACTTCTTCAGGCACTTGTGGATTTGGATGAGGGATTATCAGGTTACAAGATCACGCGCCTTGGTCACTCGTTGCAATCCGCTACCCGTGCATGGCGCGATGGGGCCGATATTGATTGGGTTGTTTGCGCGTTACTACACGACATCGGCGACATCTATGCCCCCTACAATCACGACGAATACGCAGCTGCCATATTACGCCCCTTTGTACGCGAACAATGCAGCTGGTGCGTCCAGGCGCATGGGGATTTCCAAATGGTTTACTATGGACACCACGTTGGCGGGAACCCGAACAAGAGAGACCAATTCGCAGGTCACATCTATTTCGATGATTGTGCGTCATTTTGCGAACGCTGGGATCAATCAAGCTTTGACCCAGATTACGACACTTTATCCATCGATTTTTTCGCACCCATGGTGCGCGAGGTCTTTGCGCGCCAGGCCTATGACCCAGACGTTATTCGCGCGGGTGAACGCGAGCCTCTAGTGACAGAGGTCCGCGCTTAAGTCGTTTAAAAGAACGCTTGAATACCCGTTTGGGCACGACCCAAGATCAAGGCATGTACATCATGCGTTCCTTCATAGGTGTTCACTGTCTCTAGGTTCATCATGTGACGCATCACTTGGAATTCACCACTGATGCCATTGCCACCGTGCATGTCGCGCGACATGCGCGCAATATCGAGCGCCTTGCCACAGTTGTTACGCTTGATGATCGAGATCATTTCAGGGGCAGCATTCGCTTGATCCATAAGGCGACCAACTTGCAATGCGCCCTGAAGGCCCAATGAAATCTCTGTTTGCATGTCTGCCAATTTCTTCTGGAACAATTGCGTACCAGCCAGTGGCTTGTTGAACTGTTTGCGGTCCAAACCGTACTGACGTGCCGCATGCCAGCAGAATTCTGCAGCGCCCATCGCGCCCCATGCGATGCCGTAACGCGCACGGTTCAAACAGCCGAACGGGCCTTTAAGCCCTTGAACATTAGGCAACAAAGCATCTTCGCCAACCTCAACGCCTTCCATCACGATTTCGCCTGTAACGGATGCACGCAATGAAAGTTTGTTACCGATCTTAGGCGCAGACAGCCCCTTCATTCCTTTTTCAAGAACAAATCCCCGGATCTTGCCGCCGTGCTCCTCTGACTTGGCCCAAACCACGAATACATCCGCGATTGGCGCATTTGAAATCCACATTTTGGAGCCACTGATGACGTAACCGCTGTCGCTTTTCTTGGCGACTGTCTTCATCCCAGCAGGGTCACTGCCCGCGTCAGGTTCAGTCAAGCCAAAGCAACCAACCCATTCGCCAGATGCCAACTTTGGAAGATACTTGCGACGTTGCTCTTCAGAACCGTAGGCATAGATCGGGTAGATCACGAGGCTGGATTGCACGGACATCATAGAGCGATAGCCACTGTCGATCCGCTCAACCTCACGGGCAACTAGCCCGTAGCTGACGTAGGACCCGCCTAGGCCGCCATATTCTTCTGGCAGAGTTACGCCCAACAGGCCCATCTCGCCCATCTCTGAAAAAATGCTTCTGTCAGTGACCTCATTGGCGAAGGCATCGATTACGCGTGGTGCCAGTTTTTCCGACGCATAAGCAGCCGCAGACGCTTGGATCATCCGCTCATCTTCGCTGAGCTGACCGCTTAGGCGGAATGCATCGGCCCAATCAAACGACCCAAGATCCGGTTTATCCTTGGCTTTCAGACCATTTTGTTCTGCACTCATTTGACGCGCCTTTCGCAAAATTTATGATTAGCAACTATATTGCAAATAATTCACCAAAGTTCTAATGCTTGTTGATCCTGCATTACATGAGGAAAACGCATAGATGCTTGCGCCCCGACGCTTCCTGCCCTCGACATCATCCCTGTTGGCATTCGAAGCCATTGCGCGCCTTGGAACCGCCACGGCGGCTGCATCAGAATTGTCGTTGACCCAAAGCGCGGTGAGCCGCCAACTAAAGACCTTAGAAGATCAATTGGACGTACGGTTGATGCAGCGCGAGGGTCGAGTGCTCCGACTGACACCAGCCGGTCAGGCCTTTGCTTTAAAGGCGCGTAGCATATTAGGGCAATTGGCCTCTGCCTCGATTGAAGCCCGTGCAAATCCTAATGGCGGAACTTTAAATTTGGCGATCCTTCCAGCGTTTGGAATGCATTGGTTGGCACCGCGTTTATCGAATTTTGCCAAGGAGCATCCAGAGGTTACGATAAATCTATCTACCCGCCTTGCGCCGTTTGATTTCCGCGCCAACCGCTTTGACGCGGCGATTCATTTTGGACGAGAGGATTGGCCAAGCGCGCAACATATGAAGCTGATGTCTGAAACGGTGATACCTGTTTGCGCGCCTAATTTATTAGAACAACCCGTCGCTGATCCACGTGCCATTTTGAAACACCCATTGCTGCACCTTGAAACGCGGAAAAAAGGGTGGGCAAGGTGGCTAAGCGCCCATGGAATAGACGAAGATATCCCATCTGGAATGATGTTTGACCAATTTTCAACCATGGCCCAAGCAGCCCTGCATGGCATGGGAATCGCTTTGCTTCCTACCTTTGTCGCAGAACCCTATCTGAACAGTGGTCAACTGTGCCGCGCATCTACCCATACAAGCGATAGCATAGGCACTTATTACCTGGTCTGGCCATCGGATCGGGCCAACATTGCGCCGCTAAATGCCTTTAAAACATGGTTAAAACTTCAAATTGAATAGAGTTGTATGATCAGGTCACATTTATGCCCAATTGTTTATCTAAGTATCGCCTAATGTTTACGGGTGGGGCCAATATACAGGAGCTCACAGATGCTACGCAAAACTACATTGATGGCCGGTTTGGCTACACTATTCATCTCGACACCTGTTCAGGCTGACGAGCACGAAATTACAGTTCTTCCCGATGCATACTTTCCAGAGACCACTTATGTGTCTGCTGGTGATACCATTGTTTTCGTTAATGAAACTGACGGTGTCCTTACTGTGACAGCACTTGACCAAACTTGGGAAACTGAAGAGTTTGGTGTCGATCAAACTGAGTCACTTGCGGTTACAGCGGAGATGGCAAAATCGTTTTTCCATGATGGTCTTGCGAACGAAGATGGTGACACCACCATCAAGGGTTTCATCAACTTTGGCGCAGCACCGCTTGATCAGGCGTCTTCAACTGCGGCTGAAGAAACTGCGGTTGAAGAAGACGAGGCCCTGAACTAAGACGCGAGTTCACGTCGCGACTAACCCTTTGAAACTGAAGTGTTTCTTCGGGGACTGCCTGCATAAGCGTGGCGGCCCCTTTGCCTTTTTCACCCAACCAAAGCGCAATTTCATCGAGTTCTAAGATCACAGGCATTCGGTGGTGAATTTCGGATATGGCTGTATTTGCGCCCGTGGTGACAATGGCGCAGGTTTTGATGGGGGCCTCTTCCACGTCCCAGTCTTGCCAGATGGACGCGAAAGCAAGAGGTGCACCGTCACTGCGCGAGATGTACCAAGGGTCGCGCCCACCATCCTCGGATTTGGTCCACTCATAAAATCCGGTCGCAACCACGACGCAACGACGTTCACGACAAGCGGCTCTAAACGCTGGTTTTTCCGCAATCGTTTCAGCGCGGGCGTTGATCAAGAGGGGGCCATCATTTGGCTTTTTGTACCAACTGGGAATAAAGCCCCAGCGCATGGATTGCAATCGTCGTCCGCCACCATCCGCCATAATCGAATGGACAGCATTTGTGGGGCAGACGTTGTAATTTGGGACAACAGGCAGATCATTATCAGGCTTGGCCGCAAACAATTGCGCCATCGCATCTTGTGGCATGGTGTTGGCGATACGGCAGCACATTTGGTCCCTACTCCACCCTAGAAAACGCCCGGCGCACGGTTGGGTTAACGCTGCGCTCGCGGCTTGTTTAGCACGCCGATGTACAATTGAGCATTTAAAATGTGCAGTTTCATTTGCAGATACTGCCCTAAAAACTTGAGATTTAAGCGAGCTGCACAGTTTACGGCCTTATCTGTACAGTGCCGCGCTGTTTCGCGTGGCAATCATTCGTTAACCTGTTCCCCGTGTTAACCATTTGGGTAGGCCAATTAGACTTTTCTTAATCTATGCGGTTTCCATCTGGTGAGTGGGTGCAACAGCCGCCTATGCTGTCGGCCAACTGAACTTGGCGAAAGCCATCCCATATCGCCGCGACAAAGGGCACCAAATGAGCAATGTCATTTTACACTGCGTCTTCTGCAATTTCCGCAAAGACGTCACTGCTGAGCAGCGTACCCAGGTGTTCGCAGCGTTAGAGGCTTTTAGCCAAACGATTGATGGCGTCCTTGGGTTTGATTTTGGTGAAAACCGCGATTTTGAAAACAAGTCCCTCGATTTTTCTGGTGGCTTTGTTATCCGGTTTGCCACCCAGCACGCATTAGAGGCCTATGCGGTTCATCCGACGCATCAAGAATTGGGCGCGCAGCTTTGCACGCTGTGCGAAGGCGGCCGTGATGGCATCGTTGTTTATGATATTAAGAAATCCCAATAGCAGGAACGTTCGATCTGTTTGATACCAAAAAGGCGCGCATTGCTGCACGCCTTTTCTATCGCCGTTAAGGGAACCCCTTATTTCACCGTAATACGACCATCAGTGTAGGGCGTGAATGGCCCTTGAGCGGCCAAGTATTCCGCCATGACGTCAGCCAAATCTGGTCCGTAATCATAGGCGTTTGCAGCTGATTTGAACATTTTGTAGCCATCGCCACCGTTGCGAACGTAGTTGTTAGACACAACGCCGTAGGTTTTGCCCAGATCGATAGCAGCGCCACCCACCATGACATCGCTAATGCGCGCGCCCGCTTCGGCGGCCGAGTCGACGGTGAAGGAGATGCCTGCAACCTGTGCAAAACGGCCCGCGCCCTCTTCCAATTCGCTCACACCATTTTCAAGTGCAGCAACGATTGTTGCACCATCAACTTCGAATGTGGACAGTGTGTTTTGGAATGGAAGCACTGTAAGAACTTCGCCCATTGTCACCGGACCCGCATCGATGCTGGCACGAATACCACCACCGTTTTGGATCGCGATATCAACGCCTTGGTCTTTTACACGGTCAAGCATCGCATCCGCGATCAATGATCCCATTGGGCACTCGACTGCGCGGCAAACCGAACGATCACCTTCAATTGCTGCGGCGGCTTCGGCCACAACTTTGGTGCGGATTTCCTCAAGCGGTTTTGCAGCTTCTGCAATGCGTGCAACGGTTGCTGCATCTTCTGTTACGGACGCATCCATAACCAACGGCTCGCCAACGGCTTCCACGATTTCGCCAGCGTCGTTGAATGTGACGTTCAGTTCGCCCAAGAATTTACCGTAGGCATAGGCCTGAACGATGGCTGTTTCGCCAACCATTGTTGGATAAGCACCCGCCGCACGTTCGTTTGTGTTGGACAGTAGCGTGTTTGAGTGACCGCCAACGATCACATCAACACCAGTTGTTTCTGCCGCAACCCGTTGGTCCACACCGTAACCAGAGTGGGACAAGACAATGATCTTGTTCACGCCCATAGCTGTGAGCGCGTCAACTTCACCTTGGACCGCAGCCACTGGATCAGAGAACGTGATGTTTTCGCCCGGTGATGCCAGATCGCCGGTGTCATCAGGTGTTAGGCCGATCAGGCCCAGTTTTTCACCGCCACGTTCGATCACTGTGGATTTGGCCAATTTGCCAGCCAGCAATGGTTCGTTAGACACATCGGCGTTGGACATCAGCACAGGGAAGTTCACCGCAGACATGAAGCCTGCCAATACTTCTGGTCCATCGTCGAATTCGTGGTTGCCCACGGTCATCGCGTCATAGCCGACCTTGTTCATCATCTCGGCCGCCAATGCGCCTTTGTAATATGTATAGAACAAAGTGCCTTGGAATTGGTCACCTCCGTCTACGAGGATCGAATTGTTAGAACGGGCTTTTGCATCTGCAATCGCCGTGACCAAACGGGCTGAACCGCCAAAGCATTTGCCCTCTGCGTTATCTTCAGAACCGCACCCGCTGTCATATTTGCTGATTGGCTCAAAACGTGCGTGGAAATCGTTTGTGTGTAGAATGGTCAAAGAATAATCGGCTGCTGCCGTGCCTGCTGTTAAAGCAAGTGCAGCCACTGTTTGTGTTAAACGCATCATCTGGACGTCCCCCGTTGGTTGAATATCTCGTTACTTTGGCCTTGGTCTGTTCAAGAGTCAAAGCCACAACTGAATCATTTCACCCCACATCCGTCACACGCGAATATGACGTAACGGTAACGCTGGTGACTTGACGCCTGTTTACCCAAAGGGCATCAGGCGCATATGTTGATATTCAAAATATTCCGCTCCGACGAATGGGCAGACCTGCGCGCCAATGGCGAAACGCAGGGCGCGCCGATCGATATTGCAGATGGTTATGTCCATTTCTCGACCGCCGAACAGGCGCAAGAAACGGCTGACAAGCATTTCGGAGGTGTCCAAGACCTGTTCTTGTTGGGCGTTGAAACTGATCCGCTGGGCGATGACCTACAGTGGGAAATTTCACGCGGGGATGCATTGTTTCCACACCTATACCGCAACTTGAAACTCGCCGATGTGGCATGGGCACAGCCTTTGCCATTGGTCGATGGACGCCACGAATTCCCGGCAGGATTGCTGTAAGCACGTCTCTCGATCCACATTAGATGAAACGACAAAGGGCCACATTCGGATGAAACAGGTAATGGAACAGCTCGGGCTTAAGGCCTTGCTTAAGATCGATCCCGAATTGGCGCATGGTTTGGCGATCAAAGCCCTGAAGATGGGTCTGGCCCCAACACCCGGTCCGGTCACGTCCAGCCGCCTTGCCACCAAAGTTGCTGGTTTGAACATGCCTAACCCTGTTGGTTTGGCAGCGGGTTTTGACAAAAACGCCGAAGTTGTCGCGCCTTTGTCCAACGTAGGCTTTGGTTTTATCGAAGTGGGTGCGGCAACGCCGATCGCGCAGCCCGGTAATCCAAAACCACGGCTGTTTCGCCTAAGTGAAGATCGCGCTTCGATCAATCGCTTTGGCTTTAACAACCATGGTTCTGAGGTAATCGCTGCCCGCCTCAGCAAACGCGGCACTGGCATTCCTGTCGGCCTGAACCTCGGCGCAAACAAAACCAGTTCCAATCGTGCCGAAGACTTTGCCACTGTATTGAAACAGGCAGGTCCTTATGTGGACTTCGCAACTGTAAACGTGTCCTCACCCAACACCGAAAAGCTGCGCGACTTGCAGGGGCCAATGGCCTTGGCCGCGTTGCTTGATGGTGTGATGCAGGTGCCCGGCGACACGCCAGTGTTCCTAAAAATCGCACCTGATTTGACCGATCAAGACCTTGCCGACATTGCCAAAGTCGCCACGGACGCCCGTGTTGCGGCTATTATCACAACCAACACCACCCTTGATCGTGCAGGCCTTCAAAGCCAGCACCGCGATGAAATGGGCGGCCTGTCAGGCGCGCCATTGTTTGAGAAATCAACGCGCATCCTTGCGAAACTAAGCGAGCTGACAACCATCCCATTGATCGGCGTTGGTGGCATCGGCACTGGCGAACAAGCATATGCTAAAATCCGTGCCGGTGCCTCTGCGGTACAGCTATACACTGCGTTGGTTTATGGCGGTCTGTCTCTTGCGGCCAAAATTGCCCGCGAGTTGGATGCGCTGTTGGAACGCGATGGGTTCAAGAACGTTCAGGACGCTGTTGGCACCGATAAGGCACGTTGGCTTTAAGCCTGCTTATGGTTCTTGGCCGCAGCCTCAAGTGCGGGATATCGCAGACTTAATGTGATGCCCCGTGCAAGAAACGACACAAGCAACGCCGCCCACAATCCGTGATTCCCCCAAAGGGGCAAAAACAGCCATACGGCGAGCCAGTAAACGATAAAACTGACGATCATCATGTTGCGCATATCGCGCGATTGGGTTGCCCCGATGAAAATTCCGTCCATCATCCACGCCACACAGCCAATCAACGGGGCGACAACCATCCAAGGCAAATAGATGCGCGCCTCTGACTGAACATCTGGTGATTTGGCCATAAGGTCGATCAGCCAAGGGCCAAAGATTGCAAATGCTAAGGCTGTGGTGACGCACACAACAGCCCCCCAAAAACCTGTCATCAACGCAGAACGACGCAGACGTGATGCATCACCGCGACCCATGGCCCGTGCGATCAACGTTTCAGCAGCAAAGGCAAAGCCGTCCATCGCGTAGGCCGTGATGTACATGAATTGTACCAGCACTTCGTTAGAAGCCAGCGTGACATCCCCGAACCGCGTTCCAAGGAACACAAAAGACGAAAAGATCACCATCAACAGAGCTGAACGGATCAAGATGTCAGTATTCAGGAGCGCCATACGGATCAGTTTCGCCCGATCAAACACCTGCACCCATTTGCGCCAATCAGGGTGTTTGAACGCGTCACGGCATAAATAAAGCGCCAGCCCAGCACCAATAAGTTCCGCAATCACGGTCCCAATGGCCACGCCCTGCACCCCCATATCTAACCAAAGCACGAATATGATGCTGAGCAGTATATTGACGCTGTTCATCACCAGCTGGACCCAGAACACGCCCGAAGTGCGTTCCATCGCAACCAGCCAACCCGTTAGGGCATAGATGCTGATGGCCGCAGGTGCCGTCCAGATACGGATTGAAAGGTAGCTGTACGCAAGCGTTTCGACCTCTGCGGAGGCATGTGACATGCTGAGGGCCGCCGCGAAGATAAGGGGTTGTAGCAAGATCAGAGTAAACCCAGCGGCCAAAGCGATCAAAAGCGCGCGGGTTAGGATAATGGAGACCTCAGCGTGATCTTCCGCCCCCGCGGCTTGCCCAACCAATCCCACGGTACCCATCCGTAGAAAGCCAAAGATCCAAAACACCGTCGTTAGGATAATGGCACCAAGGCCGACAGCCCCAATGGGTGCCGCCTCTCCCATTTGCCCAACTACGCCAAGGTCCACAGCCCCAAGGATTGGCACGGTGGCGTTTGACAGCACCAAAGGCACCGCCAGTTTGAGGATACGTTTGTGTGTGATTTCTTGAAGTGGCGTTGCGAGTGTGACCGGTTTCACGATTTGTCGGAACGTGGTTGCGGCATCAGGAAATGTCCTGTCGCTTGGGCAAACAGTTTTTCGCGATTGTCCTGCCATCCCTCAACATGCACAGAGGCATAGCGTCGTCCTGATCTAGTGATCCGTGCGCGGGCATAGGCATCGCGCGGCAGGCCAGAGCGCAGGTAATCCACAGTAAAATCGATGGTCTTTGGCATGCGGAACGCTGTGCTATCGCCGTCCAACTCACCGCTTTCAAGATCATCCCAAAGAGTCGCCCAGCTGAGCGAAATCACAGATGTAATTTCTAAAAACGCCGAGGTCACACCGCCGTGGATCGCAGGCAGCAAAGGATTGCCAATCAATTTATCCGCATAGGGCAAAACAGCCGTCAGTTCATCGCCGCGCCGATCGAAGGTTACGCCGAGGTATTGGATATAGGGTACGCGCCCAACCAATTTGCTCAATGCCTCATCGCGGCGTTGTTTGATCACTTGGACGGGTTCAGGTGGCTTTCTCATCTGCGCTGCCCCTCGATTGTAAAGGTGCCTGTCGCCATTGCGACTGGATTATCCGTGTCCTCATCCACTGCCGTTGCTCGCACAAAGGCGACGTTACGGGTGATGTGGTAACATGTTGCGGTGGTGGACAACGCCTGCCCCGGCGTGGCCGAGCGCATGTAATCAATACGCAGATCAATGGTGGCTGTGGCCCCAGGATTGGACGGATGGCTCATCACTGCCGCGCCGCAACAACTGTCCATCAACGCAGATACCGCGCCCCCATGCACAACGCCCGTTTCCGGATCACCGATCAGGCGCTCGTCATAAGGCATTGTGATTGTCGCTACACCGTTTTCTATTGCAGTCAAAACCATCCCCAGATCGCGCGAATGTGGGATCGCTTCCATGAACTGTCGGGCTATATTCACTTTGTCTGACATGAGCGTGCGCCTTTCGTTGCTTGCAACCTTTTGAACAGTCCCATGCGAAAAGGGCAAGAGCACCCGTTGCGCTTCTATTGCGGCCCGCCTAACCTATGTCCCAAGGGGAGCACTATGACTGACGATCGTATATCTTTTAAAGAAATGTGTGCCGCGTTCGATGTGACGCCGCGCACTCTAAGGTATTACGAGTACATTGAATTGCTCCAACCTGATCGTGAAGGCCGTTCGCGATTTTACGGTGCCCGCGAACGCGCGCGGATGAAGTTGATCATGCGAGGTCGTAAATTTGGCTTTCAACTCGAAGACATCCGTCAATGGCTGCTGATCTACGAAAACGAGGGCACAAAGGCGCAAATGGAAGCGTGGATTGATATGGCCGATGGTCAGCTGAAAGAGCTGGCAGAGCAACGTGTTCATCTGGAAGAGGCCATTACCGAGTTACAAGTTTTGCGTGAAAACGTGGCGAGTGAATTGGCGAAATAATCGCTTGATTGATGACCTAGTACATAGGTCTGGGGTCCCGATTTTGAGTTCAGTGATTCCATTCGTTAGGTCATTTTTGGCACCGAAGCAGATGCGCTTGTGGTTACCTCTACCCTGGATTGTACAAATTCACGAAAATTGTCTGCAAAATAATGCGCTTCCCCCCAATCCCCGTTTTTGCCAATTTCTCAACCACTTGACGTAAAGAAACGCTACGTAAGGCACAAAGTTGACGTGGCGTACAGCTTACGTAAGCTAGTTCTCCATTGTAATAGACGGGAAATAGACCAAATTGACACTCGTAACACTTATTTTACGGGCGGAGATAAAGCCGATGACCGAGAATACCAAAACCATCAGAGAGATGTGTGACGACCACAACGTCACCCCACGCACTTTGCGCTTTTATGAAGCCAAGGAATTGCTGTTCCCTATTCGTGAGGGGCAAAAGCGTCTCTTTACCAAACGTGATGGCGCGCGCCTTAAGCTGATCTTGCTGGGCAAACGCTTTGGCTTCAGCCTTGAGGAAATTCGCCAGCTGCTGGACCTGTATCATGTTGACGATGATCGCCAAACCCAATTGGCGCGCGCCTACGCCGTGGCAAACGATCGTCTGGCCGATATGGAACGCCAGCGCGACACGCTGAGTGAAGCCATCGAAGACCTAAAACATCAAATGCGCTGGGGCGAAAAAATGATCGCCTCGACCAAAAAAATTCTGGGATGACCCACTAAGACAGGGTCGCCCTTCACCCAATTTGTGCCCAATCGGAGAACACTATGCCCCGCTACACAGCCCCAACAAAAGACATGCATTTCATTTTGCACGATCTATTGAAAGTATCTGAAAGCGCCATTCCAGGTTATGATGAGCTGGAAGCAGATTTCACATCTGCAGTGCTGGAAGAAGCGGGCAAACTGACGTCTGAAGTGTTGGCCCCTTTGAACGTGACGGGCGACAAAGAAGGCTGTCGTTTGGAAAACGGCGTTGTTTACACACCAGCCGGTTTCAAAGACGCATTTTCCAAAGTCAAAGAAGGCGGTTGGACCGGTCTGGATATGCCCGAGCAATACGGCGGGCAAAACATGCCAGCGGTTTTGGGATCAGCAGTGGGCGAATTGTTCTCTGGCTCCAACATGGCGTTCACAATGTATCAGGGGCTGACCCACGGTGCAGCATCCGCGATTTTGGCCCACGGAACTGAAGCGCAAAAAGACAAATGGTTGCCAAACATGGTGTCGTGCGAATGGACAGGCACGATGAACCTGACAGAGCCACATTGCGGCACTGATCTGGGGCTGATGCGCACCAAAGCAGAACCACAAGCGGACGGCAGCTATAAGATTACAGGCCAGAAGATCTTTATCTCTTCTGGTGAACACGACATGGCGGACAACATCGTTCACTTGGTATTGGCAAAAATTACCGATGGTCCTGAGGGCATCAAAGGCGTGTCTTTGTTCATCGTTCCAAAGGTTATGGTCAATGAAGACGGTTCCTTGGGCGAGCACAACGGGGCAACTGTTGGCAGCATCGAAGAGAAGATGGGCATCCACGGCAACTCTACCTGCGTCATGAACTATGACAACGCGACAGGGTATTTGTTGGGCGATGAGCACAAAGGCATGCGCGCCATGTTCACCATGATGAACGAGGCGCGTTTGGGCGTCGGGATGCAAGGGCTGTCCCAAGCCGAAGCTGCGTATCAAAACGCACTGTATTACGCCAACGATCGTCTGCAAGGGCGCGCTGTCACTGGTGTGCAGAATACAGACGGTCCGGCCGATCCATTGATCGTTCACCCAGATATTCGTCGTTCCTTGATGGAACAAAAGTCGTTCGTTGAAGGCGCACGTGCCTTCATCCTTTGGGGCGCCACAATGATTGATGCCGCCCACCGCGCGGATGACAAAGACGCCGATGGCTTGGTGTCCTTGTTGACCCCTGTGATCAAGGGCTTCTTGACTGATGTCGGATACGACATGACGGTTAAGGCACAACAGATCTATGGCGGCCACGGCTATATCGAGGAATGGGGCATGTCCCAATTCACCCGCGATGCCCGTATTGCTATGATCTATGAAGGGGCCAATGGCGTTCAGGCGCTAGACCTTGTGGGCCGCAAATTGGCGCAAGACGGCGGCAAGCACGTGATGGCGTTCTTTGAAATGGTGAAGACCTTCATCAAAGACAATGCAGGCCAAGATGAAGCATACGACAAAGACTTTATCGAACCCCTCAAAGCAGCGTCGAAGGATTTGCAGGCCGCAGGCATGTATTTCATGCAAAACGGGATGAGCAATCCAAACCACGCATTGGCGGGTTCTAACGACTTTATGCATATGTTTGGGCACGTCTGCCTTGGCCTGATGTGGGCACGTATGGGCAAGGTTTCTAGCGATACCTTAGCTGCGGGTACGGATGACGCAACATTCTATGAAACCAAGCTTGCGACGGGACGTTTCTATATGGCTCGCCAGTTGCCTGCGACGGCATTGCACCTGACGCGTATTCAATCTGGAAGTGATACGGTGATGGCGCTGGATGCTGCAAACTTCTAAGGTGCTAGGGGTGGGCGATTGCCCGCCCCAACGACACTGCAGCAAAAACAACCATGCCCAAACGCTTTCGCCTTACACGCCGCTTCCCTGTCGCAATGACAGAAGACGGGTATCGCCGATTAAAACGGTTTTCAGCGGATGCGGGTTTGGATGAAGGCGAGGCACTTTCGTTCCTGTTTGAGAACTTCGCCAGTGTCGTGAACGAAGAAAACCTGACCGCACGTTTGCGACTGTTCAACGCAGAGCTCGACGCGCGCAAGAAATAAACACATCTGGGGAGGATGTTGTGATGAGTGAGACTGCCAAAAGATGGATGACCGACGAACACCAGATGATTGCGGATATGACGGCCCAATTCATCACAAATGAATGGGCTCCCAAGTTTGCCGATTGGCGCAAACAAGGGCAGATGGATCGATCCACGTGGGCTGAGGCCGGCGAACTTGGGCTTCTCTGCCCCTCCATCCCCGAAGAATTTGGCGGCGCGGGCGGCGATTTCGGGCATGAGGCTGCGATCTTGATCGAAGGCAGCCGCGCGAACTTGGCCAGCTGGGGACATGGTATCCACTCTGGGATCGTGGCCCACTACATCCTGAACTGCGGCACGGACGAGCAAAAGGCACGTTGGTTACCTAAAATGGTCACCGGTGAATTGGTTGGCGCACTCGCAATGACGGAACCATCCACAGGGTCCGACGTTCAAGCGATCAAAACGCGGGCCATTCGGGATGGTAATTCTTACCGCCTCTCTGGGCAAAAGACATTTATAACCAACGGACAGCACGCTAACTTAATTATTGTGGCCGCCAAAACGGACCCATCGCTGGGATCAAAAGGCGTGTCCTTGGTGGTTTTGGAAACCGACGGAGCAACCGGATTTGCACGCGGGCGCAACCTTGAGAAAATCGGGATGCACGCGGCTGATACATCAGAACTGTTCTTTGACAACGTTGAGATCGCACCCGAAAATATCTTGGGCGGGGAAGAGGGCAAAGGATTCTATCAACTGATGAACCAACTGCCCCAGGAGCGGTTGATCATCGCCTGCTCTGCCATTGGCGCAATGGAAGGCGCAGTTGAACGCACCATCGCCTATTGTCGCGAACGCGAAGCCTTTGGCGGACCAATCATGCAATTCCAAAACACACGGTTCAAATTGGCAGAATGCAAAACCAAAACAATGGTCAGCCGCGCATTCTTTGATGAATGCATGGCAGAACATTTGCGCGGTGAACTGACTCCAGACAAAGCGGCAATGTGCAAATACTGGACGACAGACACGCAAGCATGGGTGTTGGATGAATGCCTGCAATTGCACGGTGGCTATGGTTTCATGCAAGAATACGCCATTGGTGAGATGTGGACAGACGCACGGGTGCAACGCATCTATGGCGGAACAAACGAAATCATGAAGGAGTTGATCGCGCGGGAGCTGTAAAACTCTACCGAAATTGCTGGCTGAAAATTCGGATGCCTCCGGCGGGAGTTTTTCTGGTAAGATGAAGGCAAGGGACCACCCTGCTGTTCGATCCAATTTGGGATTGACCCGACGAGCCAAACAGCAGGGCTTCACCTTACACACGGCTCAGCTCTCCAGCCTGCCGCACAGAACTTGGATCGCAAATTAAACTTAAGACTAAGTGAACGCCCCCCGTTCATCTTACGAAATAAACTCCACGGGGGTCTGGGGGTGTGAAACCCCCAGCTTCCTTATGAAAAAAACACCTTGGGAGGGGTATAGACCATGACGTTGAAATTGCATTGCTTTGGCGAAAGCGGAAATTCTTACAAAGCAGCACTGGCTTTGGAACTTTCCGGCCTTGAATGGGAACCTGTCTTCGTTGACTTTTTTGGCGGCGCGTCCCGAACCCCTGAATTTAAGTCAGTCAACACGATGGGTGAAGCGCCCGTTTTGGTCGACACTGCTGCGGATTACACAGTGACCCAATCCGGTGCGATCCAAGATTACGTGAGCCACCTAAGCGGCAAATTTGCAGGCACCTCCCCTGAGGGACGCCGCGAGGTTTTGCGTTGGGTGCTGTTCGACAACCACAAGCTCAGCTCAATGGCGGGCATGACCCGTTTCTTGATGAACTTCTTGCCCGAAGCGAAGCGCCCAGCAGAAGTGATTGCGTTCAACCAAGGTCGTCTACAGGGCGCATATGCCACCCTCAACACCCATCTTGAGGGCCGTGATTGGATAGTTGGCGACGCTCTTACCAATGCCGATCTAAGCTGTTGTGGCTATCTCTATTACCCAGAGCCTTTTGGCTTTGTCCGCGCTGACTGGCCCCACATTGATGCGTGGTTGACCCGCATCTCTGAAAGCCCGGGCTGGAAGCACCCATATGATTTGATGCCCGGAAACCCATCTGACCGCGCGTAACCTCACAAAAGGACGCAGCGGCAGCTCTTGAACTGCTCTGCTCCACGTAACCACATTGTGGCAAAGACCACCGCCAAAAGGATCAAAGAATGACCGAAGCCTATATCTATGACGCCCTGCGCACCCCGCGTGGTAAAGGTCGTAAGGACGGCAGCCTCCACGAGGTCACCGCCCTGCGCCTATCCGCTGTCACATTGAACGCCCTCAAAGAGCGCAATAATTTGGGCGGCCATGCGGTTGAGGATGTAATTTGGGGCAACGTGACCCAAGTTATGGAACAAGGCGGCTGTTTGGCCCGTTCCGCGGTTTTGGCTTCTGATCTGGATCAATCCATCCCGGGTCTTGCGATCAACCGTTTCTGCGCGTCTGGCATGGAGGCTGTTAACCTTGGTGCCAACCAAGTTAAAGGCGGCGCAGGCAGTGCGTATGTTGCCGGCGGTGTTGAGATGATGGGCCGCGTTCCTATGGGGTCTGATGGTGCTGCGATTGCTGCCGATCCTTCTGTTGCGATGGACACTTATTTTGTTCCTCAAGGCATCAGCGCAGATATCATCGCCACCGAATATGGTTTTACCCGCGACGATGCAGATGCACTGGCTGTTGAATCCCAACGTCGCGCCAAAGTTGCATGGGATGAGGGCCGTTTTGCCAACTCTGTGATCAACGTGCGTGATATCAACGGCATCTCGATCCTTGATCACGATGAATACATGCGTCCCCAAACCGACATGCAGTCCCTTGGTGCCTTGAACCCAGCGTTTCAGGCGATGGGTGAAGTCATGCCCGGCTTTGATAAGATCGCGTTGATGAAGTACCCACACTTGGAAAAAATCAACCACATCCACCATGCTGGCAACTCATCAGGCATCGTTGACGGTGCTGCGGCCGTTCTGATCGGCAACAAAGAGTTCGGTAAAAAGCATGGCCTAAAGCCACGTGCACGCATCCGTGCCACCACAAAAATTGGTACTGACCCGACCATCATGTTGACGGGTCCGGTTCCTGCCACCCAGAAGATTTTGGCCGACAACGGTATGACCATCTCAGACGTTGATCTGTTTGAAGTGAACGAGGCCTTCGCCTCGGTCGTCATGTTGTTCATGGAGAAATTCAAAGTCGATCATTCAGTCGTCAACGTAAACGGCGGTTCAATCGCTATGGGTCACCCGTTGGGTGCCACTGGCGCGATGATCATCGGCACCTTGCTGGATGAACTAGAACGTCAAGACAAAGAAGTCGGCCTTGCCACCCTTTGCATCGCATCGGGCATGGGCGCCGCAACAATTATTGAGCGCGTATAATGAGCAATAAATCACATCCATTCCATGCTGTCGCAACTCTTGCTGCGTCTGAGGGCATGACAAACCTACAGCTCAAGGTCGCCAATGACGGCACCTATGTCCGTCTGGTTCAACAAACCCCGCCTTTGTTTTTCAAATACAAACCTGACCCAAGCGATGCTTTGGACAGCTCAGAGTTGAATGACTTTAAGCGCATTCTGCTCAGCGAAGACGATTGCAGCAACGGCCCGAACGAGACCTTGGCCCTTGTCAAAATGTTGTTAAAGAAATTTGAAAATTACGGGTCCGATACCCCGACCAAAAAACCCAACTTGGGGAGATACAGATGAACGACTTCACACTAACGAAAGACGCTGAAGGCGTTGCCACGATCACTTGGGATGTCGCTGACAAGACAATGAACGTGATGTCTTTTAAAGGCCTTGAACAGCTTGATGCCCAAATCGATGACGCCTTGGCGGATGATGCTGTCAAGGGCATCGTTATCACATCTGGCAAAGACAGCTTTGCCGGTGGCATGGATTTGAACCTATTGGCCAAAAAGCGCGCTGATGCAGGGGATGATCCGGCCAAGGGATTGTTTGAGGGCACGATGCGTATGCATCACTTGTTGCGCAAGATTGAGCGTGCAGGCATGGACCCAAAGACCAACAAAGGCGGCAAGCCAATTGCAACGGCCCTTCCAGGCACCGCTGCGGGTATTGGTCTGGAATTGCCCCTTTCGACCCACCGTATTTTCAGCGCCAACAACCCTAAAGCAAAGATTGGCCTACCAGAAATTCTGGTTGGTATTTTTCCGGGTGCTGGCGGTACAACCCGCTTGGTGCGCAAACTTGGTTTGATGGGGGCCTCTTCATTGTTGCTTGAGGGCCGCATGAACTCACCTGAAAAGGCGCTCAAAGCGGGCGTGATTGATGAGGTTGTCGAGGATCCGATTGCTGCGGCCCGTGCTTGGGTTCTGTCTGCAAAGGACGCTGATCTGCTGAAACCTTGGGACGCGAAGGGTTATAAATTGCCCGGCGGTGACCCATATCACCCGGCTGGTTTCATGAATTTTGTTGGCGCCAACGCATTGGTTGGCGGTAAGACAAAAGGTGCCTTCCCAGCGGCCAAGGCGATGTTGTCAGCGATCTATGAAGGTGCGTTGGTTCCATTCGATACAGCCCTTAAGATTGAGGCACGTTGGTTCACCAATATCCTGATGAACCCATCTTCATCCGCAATGATCCGTTCCTTGTTCCTGAACAAAGAGGCCCTTGAAAAAGGCGCTGTGCGTCCAAAAGATGTCCCTGACCAACGCGTCAAAAAATTGGGTGTTTTGGGTGCGGGTATGATGGGTGCAGGTATTGCGCTTGTCTCGGCCCAAGCAGGCATCGAAGTGGTTTTGATCGACCGTGATCAAGAAGCTGCTGACAAAGGAAAAGCCTATTCTGCCACCTACATGGACAAAGGCATTGCCCGCAAAAAAGCGACACCTGAGAAGAAAGAAGCGCTGCTTAACCTAATCACCGCCACCCCTGATGTTGAAATGCTGAAGGGCTGTGATTTGATCATTGAGGCCGTGTTTGAAGACCCTGCTGTAAAGGCAGAGATCACCAAACGCGTTGAGGCCGTGATCCCAGAGGATTGCATTTTCGCCTCAAACACCTCGACCTTGCCTATTTCTGAGCTGGCAAAGGCGTCTTCGCGCCCTGAACAGTTTATCGGCATCCACTTCTTCTCACCCGTTGAAAAGATGTTGTTGGTCGAGATCATCAAAGGTGCGCAAACGGGTGATGTGGCTGTTGCCAAATCCCTCGACTACGTGCGCCAAATTCGAAAAACGCCAATCGTTGTGAACGATGCACGGTTCTTCTACGCCAACCGTTGCATCATCCCTTACGGCAATGAAGCGGCGCGCATGGTCACTGAAGGTGTTGCACCACAGTTGATTGATAACGCTGCACAACAGCTTGGTTTCCCAGTGGGACCAATCCAATTGGGTGACGAGACCTCGATCGATCTGGGTGTGCGCATTATGAAGGCCACTAAGGCCGCCATGGGCAATGCCTATCCTGCATCTGACGCCGACGATTTGATCGTCTGGATGGAAGGTTTGGGTCGTTTGGGTCGCAAAGCCAACGCGGGCTATTTCGACTATGACCAAAAGGGCAAGCGCACAGGTTATTGGAAAGGTGTTCACGACAAGTATCCATTGGCCGCCGAGCAACCAGCCCTGCAGGAAGTTCAAGATCGTTTGATGTTTTCACAGGTTCTAGAAGCCGTGCGTGCATTGGAAGAAGGCGTATTAGAAGACATCCGCGAAGGCGATGTTGGTGCGATCCTTGGGTGGGGTTTTGCCCCTGCCACGGGTGGCCCCTTCAGCTACTTGGACATCATCGGGACGCCATATGCGGCCGAACGCTGTGACCAGTTGCAAGCCGCGTATGGGGATCGTTTTGAATGCCCTGCCCTTCTGCGCGAGATGGCTGGTAAAAACCAAACCTTCTATCGCCGCTTTGGTCCAAAGGACGAAGCCGCAGCTTAAAACAACACAAGCCCCCGTTCATTCGGGGGCTTTTTCATTCCTAATGCAGCAATCGCCGCGCTGCATTTTTCAAAAATGCGATCTCTTGCGCATTTTCTGACAGCTCTATCGCATTTTCAAAGCTCACCTTAGCCTCTGTGATCCTGCCAGCCCGTGCCAGCAGATTGCCCATCGCCGCATAGTAGGGTTGATAGGATTGGATTTTGGCAGCCGTTGCGACCTTTTCCATGATAACCAATGCCGCGTCTGGCGTTTGTGCATAAGACACCGCGACAGCAAGATTAACCTGCACAACAGACGTGGGTTGCATAGCAAACAGAAGCTCATACAACGCCACGATTTCCGCCCAATCGGTTTGTTCCCACGCAGGGCTTTGCGCATGAACGGCACTGATCGCGGCCTGAATTTGGTAGGGTCCGATGCCCTGTTTTGGCAGTGTCTCTTTCAAAATAGCGACACCTTCTTGGATTTTCTCGCGGTCCCAACGTTTGCGGTTTTGATCCTCTAGCGCGATAATTTCTCCAGCTGGCCCAACACGCGCGTTGCGCCGTGAATCATGCAGTAACATCAACGCCAGCAAACCAGCGGCTTCGCAATCGTTAGGCAAAAGCGCGACAATAATCCGCGTGAGGCGTATGGCCTCGCCCGACAAATCGCTGCGCAACACTGTGGTGCCGCTATTGGCAGAATACCCCTCGTTAAAGATCAAATAAAGCACGCTTAGAACCGTCGATATGCGTTCTGGCAGGTCCGCATCTTGGGGAACTTCATAAGGGATCCCACCGCGCGCAATCTGTTGCTTGGCCCGTGTGATCCGCTTTTGCATTGAGGACGGTTTGTCCAAAAACGCCGCAGCAATCTCATCCGTCGACAACCCGCCCAAAGTGCGAAGGGTCAGCGCCACTTGGCTTTTACGCTCAAGCGCGGGATGGCAGCAGGTAAAGATCATCTCCAGCCGCTTGTCAGGAATCGTTTCCGTCATAGGATCGTCCAAGGGGCGGTTTTCTAGCTCCAGCAGATAGGCGATTTCGTTTTCCTTGCGTGCAAAGTTCTGGGCGCGGCGCAATTTATCCAGTGCCTTACGCCGTGCGACGATGATCAACCACGCGCTTGGGGACCTTGGCAGACCATTCCTTCCCCAATGGTCCATCGCAGAGATCACCGCCTCTTGCAGGCAATCCTCTGCCAGTTGCAGATCATTCAGGCCGCTGGCCAATGAGGCAAGGATACGCCCCCACTCTTCACGAACGGTTCGTTCAATCACCTGTTCGGTTGAGAGTGGAGGTAACATGCTTTGATCCGATGACTTAAGCGGGGCTTATGTGTCCCAGACCATGACAGGGCGTACTTCGATACGGCCAAATTCAGATGTTGGGATCATGGCTGCATATTTCAGTGCCTCATCCATGTCAGTGCAATCTAGCAGGTAATACCCCCCCAATTGTTCCTTTGTTTCCGCGAACGGACCATCAATTGTTTCTGCCTTACCTTCACGAACAGACACGGTTGTTGCCGTATCAGAACCTTGCAGCGCGTCACCTGCCACAAATTTACCATCGGCTTTTACGGTTTGGGTTAAATCGCCTTAGCCCTTCATGAACATCCCAAATTCAGGGGTTCCGGGCTTTGGTCCAGAGTTCGGGGCAGAATAAATGAGACACATAAATTGCATGATATTTTCCTTGGTTTGAAAGAAGAGCACTGCGCCCTTGTACCCCTTAGACGAACGGGGATTGTCCAGACCGACATTAACACGGAAAAAATATCTATCGACCCACATTTGGGGGATTCAAGCGAAACAGCACTGGCCGTTGCCGGACCAGTGCTGCGTTTGGGGAGAGAGATGCAGGGTAGCTTAGGCTGCTTGGGCGTTCGCCGCGGCAGTATCTTCCATGATCAGGCGTTCGGCCAAAAAAGTCGCGTCTTTTACCGAAAGCACGTCATATGCAGGTTGCCCGCCGCTTAGCATAACATCCAATAAAACATAGCTGGCTGGGCAATGTGCTAGAAGGTTGCCTTCGGCGTAGATCACTTGCTCTGCTTCAAATGTTAAAGTTACGACTTCGATTTGCTCGCTTGGCGCACGGCGGGTGATGCCACGAAGGCCAGCCAAAGAGAGTGTAGGAACAATCGCATATGGATCGCCGTGCTGATCAAGGGCCGCTTCGCATTCGATCATAAGCCCTTGTTCTACTGGAACTGTCATTTCAACGTAGTTGCCGAGTGCACCCGCAGGAATGTGAACGGGCCACATGCTCTCTGCTGTCCAAGGCGCATCGACCCACGCAGTTGTACGGTTAACTTCGGCAACCGTTTGCATACCATTGTCGAATGTCAGAACCGTGTCACCAACAGCAATGGCTTCGACCTGACGCCATCCCATAGTGGTTGCGATCCGTGTGCCAGCAATAAGACCCGTGGTCATGATGTTTAGACTACCATCATAGGCACCTGTTGTTTCATTCATCCGACGTAGCATCGTATTTGTTTTTGTATTTAAACCGAACATATTTTCCATCCCCATGGTGTGAGGCGTTAGGTGGCAGATCCGTAGTTTTGGAACCCAACGCCGATTAAGCAGTGAGTTCAGTTGCAACGATTCGCATGACACTGCTTGGTCCAAATCGGGGCGTATTTGGGGCATTGTTTCGCCATACTGAGGCAATCCGATGGCAATCAAAGAATTAACCTAAAAGTAGAAACAAATTTGAAGGAAAAAATTCTTAAGGTCGATTCAACTCTTAATCGAATGAATAGCCGAATCTTTCGATGTCCTCTGAACATGCCATTTGCACAGCCGCGCAGGTACTATCATTGTAATAGCTCTTATAATCTGCCCTGCGCTCGGACTTGTTCACGTGCTCAAGCGCCAGTTCAAACTTCAAATGTTCGGCCAAAGAAAACACGTCCTGCGCGAAATTATCTATCCGGATATAGGCATTGCAGCGTTCCTTACACAAAGCATCCGTCATATAATGGCTGGCCGGTGTAGCGCTAAAGCTCGCAAGGATTGCGGCATCTTGAACAAAGTCTGTGAACGTTTTGGTTTGGGCCAATGTGACCGCATAATGTTCAAATTTCTGTTTTTGCAGCCAATGGTAATAACTGACTATCCGATCCCAAGGGTTGCGCACCAATGTGAAGATAAACGCGTCATCCATCTGCGCCGATGTCACCAGCCCATCAACATCCGCCAAGGTCGAGTGTTTCCACAGCCGCCCCGCCGTTTTTACATCCCGCAACCGCTTGCGCCGTTTCACCGCTTTGGGCGTGTCGCCCAGCATGATGTCATCCTTCATCGCGCGCGCTTCAAGCGCCAGCGCCATCGAGGTGCCAGCGGTTTTGGGGGCATGTACGAAGATGTATTTGCGGCCAAGACTGATAATCATGGGGGTACTCTACTCTCACAAACCACATTCGTTGAGCGGTTTTTACCAATGACCAAACAGTGTCGGATTAATGACTCACTCTTTGGAACGCACCGCGATGATCCCACCCGCAATCATGATCAGGGCAATCCCCGCCATCATCGTCGGTGTGATAGATTGTCCCATCAACAGCCACGCAAAGAATGGGCCAAAGATCATGATGGAATATTCCAACACCGACACTTGGCTGGCTTCGCCCCACTGATAGGCGCGGATCAATAGGAAAACGCCCGCCACCGAAATAACGGCCTGCATTGCAATGTATGGAAATACGGTTTCAATCGGCCAAACCAAACCACGCAGCAGGAACCCGTCTGCACCCGCTGGCACAACAGGTGACCAGAGCGTCAAACCGACCAATGCCAATGTTCCGATGATGAATTGAACGATCATGATACCTGCAAGCATGGAGATCGTGCTTTCCTCTGAACATAAAATGCGGGTCGCCATTGAGCCAGTTGCATAGATCAATCCGCCTGCCACAGGCATCATCATGATCCAGCCCGGTGCGCCATCTTGGACGCCAAGGACCAAAAGGATCCCACTAAAGCCTACAGCCACCGCAATTACGCGCCATTTGCCAATCGTCTGCTTGAGGACAAACGCACTGATCAGCAGCACAAAAATGGGGGAGGTGAACAGGCCCGCCAAGGATTGCGCAATTGGCATAAAGGCAAGTGACCCAAAGTACAGCATCAGGCCCGTCGCTGTCAGCAGACTGCGCACAGCAACCGCCCAAAACCGTTTCGGGCGCATCGTGCCCAAACCCATCATCGACATAAGGCAGATCAGCGGGATCGCCATTGAAGCGCGAACCGCAAGGAACTGCCAGATGCTGATCTCTTCTGCCACGGTGGCGACAAAGTTATCAACGAACCCCAAAAGGACCATCGCACCGATCATACACAGGGCTGCCGCCATTGGCCGCGTCTGAATGTCTAATGGGGTTGGAATAGCGTTCATATAAGAAGACTTTGCTTTTCAGTTCATTGTACTTGCAATATCCTGTTTTCCACACGATTCAAGCGTTGTGATCACGCGAAGGGGAGAGCGCATATGGGCTGGATGAACGACGAAACGGGTTTGGGCAAATGTCCTGCCAACTATGTACCACTTACGCCGCTGTCGCATTTGCGCCGCGCCGCCCATGTTTTTGCCACCCGCACCGCTGTAATCTATGGCGATCATCGTGTGACATATGCCCAGTATTATGAACGCTGCACCCGTCTTGCCGCTGGTTTGGCTGATATGGGTGTTACCCCTGGTGATGTGGTTGCCACCTTGATCCCCAATCTTCCCGCACAGGCAGAGGCCCATTTTGGCGTTCCCGCGTGTGGCGCGGTATTGAACACGATCAACACGCGCCTCGACGTCGATACCGTTGCCTATATTTTTGAACATGGTGAGGCCAAGGTGATCTTAGCCGACCCACAGTTCGTAGAATTGGCCGAAGCCGCTGTTGCACGCCTTAAAGGCCCAAAGCCTGTGATCGTTGAAGTGCCAGACGCGGCCAACGGTTGGCCGGCATCTGGGCGTCACAAAACATACGAGGATATGCTGGCTGCTGCGGACCCTACATTTGAATGGATCATGCCAGAAGACGAATGGGAAAGCCTTGCGCTGAACTATACCTCCGGCACCACAGGTCGCCCCAAAGGCGTCGTTTATCATCACCGTGGGGCCTATCAGATGACAATGGGTACTGTGATTTCATGGCGCATGGTTCTGCATCCTGTGTTTATGGCGATTGTGCCGCTGTTTCATTGTAACGGCTGGAACCACACATGGATGATGCCCGTCATTGGTGGAACGTTGGTTTGCTGTCGCGATATCACTGCAGGCGCAATTTATAATGCCATTGCAGATGAAGGTGTGACCCATTTTGGCGGCGCGCCGATTGTGTTGAACATGATCGTCAATTCACCTGACAACGAGCGCCGCGCATTCGATCACAACGTGGAAGTGTTCACCGCTGGTGCCCCACCAGCGCCTGCCACCTTGGGCAAGATCGAGGCACTTGGGTTTAATGTAACCCAAGTTTACGGCCTGACCGAAAGCTATGGCCACGTAACAGAATGCGTGTGGCGAGCTGAGGACTGGGATGACTTGGATCAAGCGGCCAAGGCGGCGATCAAAGCCCGCCAAGGTGTTGCGATGCCGATGATGGAGCACATCACCGTCATGGACGATCAGATGGTCCAAGTCCCAATGGACAGCGCGACCCAAGGTGAAATCGTCATGCGCGGCAATTCCATCATGAAGGGGTATTTGAAAAACCCTGAGGCGACGGCAAAAGCCTTTGCTGGCGGGTACTTCCACTCTGAGGATTTGGCCATTCAACACCCTGACGGTTATATCCAGATTGCGGATCGCGCCAAAGACATCATCATTTCAGGTGGTGAAAACATCAGTTCTGTTGAAGTCGAAGGTGTCCTAATGGGTCACCCTGACGTTTCACTGGCTGCTGTTGTGGCCAAACCTGATGAGAAATGGGGCGAAGTGCCTTGTGCCTTTATTGAGTTGAAAGAGGGATGCACAGGCGACGAGGCCGAAATGATCAGCTTTGCCCGCCAGACCTTGGCCAGCTTCAAAGCACCAAAGAAAGTAGTGTTCCAAGAGCTGCCAAAAACCTCAACCGGTAAGATCCAGAAATTTGAACTGCGCACAGCAGCCAAGGATTTCTGATCCCACGATCACCTGCTGGGTGAATTCATTTCCCAAGTTCACGCCTCTGCGTTAGCTTGGGATAAATAACAGGCAGAGCAGCCCAATAACCTATGACCGCACTTGCTAAATATGATCGATTAGAAGCTACAGGCCTGTGGCGCCCCACCCCGCAAGAACAGCGGCGCGAGGTGATTGTATCTATTGGCGATGCCACTCTGGTCATCAGCGATATGAATGATCAGGCGATTGCGCATTGGTCATTGGCTGCAGTGGATCGGTATGGATCATCCACATCACCCGCTATATTTCATCCCGATGGTGATCCCGGTGAAACGCTTGAGTTGATGGATTCAGAGGCCGAAATGGTCGATGCGATTGAGACATTGCGCAAAGCAGTGTCCAGAACACGACCCAAGCCCGGTCGGTTACGCTGGATGGGTGCGACAGTTTCCGTTGGTGCGGTCGCTGCAGCGTTGATATTCTGGCTGCCCGGTGCTCTGCAAAAACACACATTAAGCGTCGTTCCAGATGTGACACGTTTAAAGATTGGTGATGCACTTCTGACCCGTATTGAACGGATCGCTGGCACACCGTGCCAAGCACGCCCTGCGGCCCCTGCCTTAAAAACGCTGGCTCTGCGCACCAAGACCAAGGAACTGATCGTGCTGCGCTCGGGCCTGACGGACAGCCTGTATTTGCCTGGAGGCAAAGTGCTGGTGAACAAGGTGCTGGTCGAAGATTATGACGAACCGGATGTTATTGCGGGCTTTATCCTAGCTGAACAAGTGCGCGGACAAACAAGTGATGCACTGGATGATATGCTGAGTCATGTTGGATTACGGGCGACCTTTACCTTGCTGACAACAGGCAACCTACCGTCTCAAGCGCTTGATGATTACGCAGAGACGGTGATCAGCTCACCTCGTCCCCAAGCGGATGAAACCGCGCTATTGGCAGCCTTCAAAGACACCAACATTCGCAGCACGCCCTATGCAAAGGCCATTGATGTCACAGGCGAAAGCACAGTTGGCTTGATTGAGGGCGATCCTGTGTCAGGCACCCTAAGCCAGCCATTGCTGCGCGACAGTGATTGGCTGCGCCTTCAGGCGATCTGTGGCAACTAACGAAAAGGCGCACCTTGCGGCGCGCCCTTTCCCAATTCTAAACTTAGCTATGAACCTTAACGCAGTGATGCGTTGTGGTATCCTGATGCGCGCAGTTTGGACAAAACACCGTTGATGTTTGAACCAAATGGGCCTGCAATAACCATGCGATAAGTTGCGCCACCTCGTGTGTATTTACCGATACGAACAGGCAGATCCATACGTTGGATACGCTTGGCAACTGTTTGTGCACTGCCTTGCTGGTTGTAGGTGCCCACCTGAACATATTGCGACGTGGCTGCGACTGGTTTTGGCTGAACGGCAGGGGCCGAACGGCTCGAGATCACCGGCGCGCGCACCTTAGCTGACGCACGATTGCGCAGAATGCGTTTAACCAATTGACCATTGTCGCGGCGCACAATCGAAACTGTGCCAAGGTTGCGGGTTTGCGTGGCCACATCCAAATACGGGTAAACCAAAGGGGTAGATGCAGTGACATCGCGCCCATCGGCTGTGTTGATCAAACGACGTGGTACCGTTTGCGTCCAAATCAACTTCATCTGAGCATTTCCAGCCAATGACTGTTCCGCACGTTGTGGATTCAAACGATCGTCATCCCAAACTGGACGGTACCCATGAGGGATCGGCAATTGCTGTGTGTTTTGGCGGTTCACGACCACATGTTTGGGTGCAACTCGTGTTGCACCGCTGATGGTGTTAACTTGTGTGCGATAGCTGCGCGAGGCTGTCGCAACTTGAGCGCGGTGCGTTGTAACAATGCGGCCTGTTGGCTGAGCGATGGCACGGGGGGCAGCCGTCGCAACATTTGTACGTGGGGTATAGTGAAGTTGGGTTTGTGGACCACACCGCACACCCTTGCGGGTGGCTGTGCCACCGTTGCATGCGTTTGCGACACGTGCACCCGTTTGGGCTATGGACACAACTTTGCGCTTTGCAAGGGCGCGTGGCGCTGGCTGCACGGCGATGACTTGCGGCGCAGCGGCTGCAATCACTGGTTTGCGCACTGGTGCAGGACGGCGCACGTTCACACGGTTTACTTTGCGCTTTGGTGCTGCAGCAACGGCGATGGGTTTGCGTACCTTAGGCTTTACTGCAACTGGCGCAGTAGCCTTTGGTGCATCCAAAGTGATCTGGACAGGTGCCTTTGCCTTTGGGGCAGCGGATGCAACAGCACCTGGATTCGATGGGGTCTGGCCACAGATCTGTTTACGAGCCCGCGAGACCCGTGGAATCCAAGATACGTTACCACTGATGCCGGCGCGTACATAGACGCAGCCACGGCTATCAACATATTGCGTGCCTTTATAATAACTTGCTGGAAATTCCGCTGGCTGATCGGCATCGCGCAAGTTTTGCGCACTTGTTACAGTAACTCCGCTTGCCGCAACGAGTGCAGCCAAAGCTATAACTCTGGTAATCTTCATCTGAGCCCCCACTAGATATGGTGGGCAGATTGACTGAGAACACAGGTTTTGTCTGGGTAAACCCTTGAAATAAAGGGAATGTTACCGAATTTGGGCGTAAATTCTACTTTGTCCCAAACATCCGATCACCCGCATCGCCCAATCCCGGGATGATATAGCCAATCTCATTCAGTTTTTCATCCACAGATGCGGTCACAATGCGCACATCAGGATGCGCTTCTTTCATACGTACGATCCCTTCGGGAGCCGCCAAAAGACACAGGAATAAGATGTTAGTGGCACCTGCCTCCTTCAGCAGATCAATCGCCGCAACAGAACTGTTACCTGTGGCCAACATTGGATCAACGGCGATAACCAGACGTTCATTTAGCGCATCAGGCACTTTGAAGTAATACTGAACCGGCTGAAGCGTTTCTTCGTCGCGGTACAGTCCGACGAACCCAACACGCGCGGATGGGATCAGATCAAGCACACCATCAAGCAGGCCATTGCCTGCCCGCAAAATCGAAATCAATGCTAGTTTTTTACCAGCCAGTGTTGGCGCATCCATTGGCTGCATCGGTGTTTCGACGCGCTCGGTTGTCATGGGCAACTCACGGGTCACTTCATAGGCCAAAAGCTGTGCGATTTCGCGCAAAAGCTGGCGGAATAGCACCTTAGGTGTGCCCTTATCGCGCATGATAGACAATTTGTGCTGGACCAACGGGTGATCAACGACAGTCAAATGCTCAGACATGGGGGACTCCTTTGTGTTTGGGTATTATTGCCAAGGTGCGCAGACAGACGCAACCTAAGACAGGGTCGTTTTTGCACTGATACCCAAATGTGCAGAAACAATCGCCGCAACATCAACAAAACCGATATGCCCCAACTCTTTCGCTTTGCCACCGGCAATGACAACAGGAACCCGCTCGCGGGTGTGATCAGTGCCAATCCAAGTCGGATCGTTGCCGTGATCTGCGGTGAAGACCATGATATCATCACGGCCAAGGCGCGCGATCATCCCCCCGACTTCACGGTCGAACCACTCAAGGTGACGGGCATAGCCCGAGACATCGCGGCGATGACCATATTGACTGTCAAACTCCACAAAATTTGCGAAGGTCAGACTGCCCTCAACGGCGTCACTCACCAGATTATCCAGATGCTGCATCAACTGGGCATCGGTGCCTTTGCGCACCTCGTTAAAGCCCTGCATCGAAAAGATGTCACCTATTTTGCCAATCGCATAGACGTGGCGACCAGCGTCTTGGACCCAATTGCTTAGGACAGGCGCGGGTGGTGTGATTGCGTAATCACGTCTACGCGGTGTGCGTTCAAAACGGCCCGGTTCACCCAGAAATGGACGGGCGATAACGCGGCCCAGTTTCATTTTGTGCACCATAGGCGCAAGGCGCTGACACAGGTCCAATAGCCGCTCTAACCCAAAGGTTTCTTCATGCGCTGCGATCTGCAGGACGCTGTCGATAGAGGTGTAGCAGATGGGCTGACCCGTTTGCATATGGGCAGCGCCCAATTCGTCGATGACACCTGTGCCTGACGCATGACTGTTGCCTAAGATACCATCGACATTGGCAATTTCACATATCGCTTTGGTCACCTCATCGGGGAACGCTGGCGTCTCGTCTGGGAAATAGTGCCAATCCCAAGGAACCGGTAATCCCGCCAATTCCCAGTGACCTGACGGAGTATCTTTGCCCCTAGACACTTCTTGGGCCGCGCCCCAAGTGCCGGTCGCTGGTGCACCATCAAAGGCACGTCCGTTCGCCAAAGCCTCTGCGTGGAACATGCCCAGCGCTGCAAGGTTTGGAATATTTAGGGGGCCACTGCGCCCCTCTTCCGCCAACCCATCGGTGCAAGCCTGCGCGATGTGACCAAAGGTGTTTGATCCCGTATCGGGCAAATCGCCGTTGAAATATTGATCTGCGTCCGGCGCCCCGCCTATACCGACAGAGTCCAGAACGACCAAAAACGCACGCCCTTTTGCAGACACGTCGTTCACTACCATCAACCAATTCTTTCGTGAATAAGGTCGGGTAGCGTTGGCTTTGTGCTGCCAATCGTAATGGCGGCGCGGAGTGCCCGTTCAGCTGCATCAGCCCGATCTGGGCGACCCGCGTGTACAACGGCCAAAGGATGACCTTTGCTCACTTTTGCCCCCAAGCGCACAACGTCTGAATAGCCAACAGCCGGATTGATCCGGTCCGTTTCAACAGAACGGCCACCGCCCATTGCAACAACCGCCATACCCAAGGCTTCGCCATCGATGGCTGTGATAAAGCCCGACTGCTGCGCCGAAACTTCGCGGATCACAGTTGCTTCGGGCAAGAAACGCGACCAGTTTTCTGCAAACTTCACAGGACCGCCCATGCCAGCGATCATCTGGGCAAAGCGTTCAGCCGCGCGCCCATCTCGAATAGCGTTCACAATCATCTCGGCACCCGTTTGCACATCATCGGCCAATTTTGCATTGGCCAACAATACGCCGCCCAAGGCCGCACAAATATCAACCAAAGGGCCTTTGGGGCTAAGGGTCAAAACGCGCATAACTTCAGCGACTTCCAACGCATTGCCCAGCGCAGGAGCCAAAGGTTGGTTCATATCGCTAATCACTGCAGTGGTGCGGCAGCCTGCGGCATTAGCCGTTTTTGTCAGTGCCTCTGCCAAACCACGCGCTTGTGCGATGTCTTTCATAAAGGCACCGCTGCCGGTTTTGACATCTAAAACCAAACCATCCAAGCCGCCCGCCAATTTCTTGGAAAGGATCGAGGCTGTGATCAGGTCCATGCTTTCGACCGTCGATGTCACATCGCGCACCGCATACAAGCGCTTGTCTGCTGGTGCGATCGATGCGCTTGCGCCAACAATGGCACAACCCGCTTTGCTCACAACATCACGGAATTTGCGTTCGCTCAGTTGTGTGCTGACGCCAGGGATGGATTCCAACTTATCCAACGTCCCGCCAGTGTGGCCCAAACCGCGCCCAGAAATCATTGGGACAAATGCACCGCAGGCTGCCAAGGCAGGGGCCAACAACAGGCTGACGCAATCGCCAACCCCACCGGTAGAGTGCTTGTCCAAGATCGGACCATCTCGTTTCCATGACATTACAGTCCCGCTGTCACGCATCGCCATCGTCAGCGCCACGCGACCAACGTCGCCCAGACCGTTCAGGCAAACCGCCATAGCAAACGCACCCGCTTGTGCGTCACTTACGGTATCATCAGCCAACCCTTGCGCAAACCACGATAGTTCTTGGCGGTTTGGCGTTTGGCGCTGTCTCAGTTTTCCGATAACACCGCGTGCTGTAATCTCGTTCATTGCGGTTATTCTTTCAAAAACGCGGCATCAAAGGCACCAGGCAAAAGCGCGTCCATGCGGATCACTTGTTCTTCGCCTGTCATAGTGGCCATTGTTATCTCGACATCACCCTTGGCGAATTCAGCCAACTTTTGGCGGCATCCACCACACGGCGGCACAGGTTTATCTGCACCCGCAACAACATAAGCCGCCACAAGCTCCGTTTCACCTGCAGCAATCATTGCCGCGATTGCACCAGCTTCGGCACATGTGCCTTCGGGATAAGCCGCATTTTCAACATTGCACCCGGAATAAACAGCGCCAGAAGGCGTGCGAATAGCCGCCCCCACCTTGAACTGTGAATAAGGAGCATAGGCGTTTTCACGCACTGCAATGGCCGCGTCTTTTAGTGACATTTCATTTCCCAACAATTGTATCGAACGCAGCAGGTAAGGACACTTCGAGCAATTCCAAATCAGCCGAAGGGTTTGCATACCGCGTCTTCATGTCCGGTGGAATAACAAATGCGTCCCCCGCCTCAAGGGGATAAGGATCACGTCCTTCCCCCTCAAGCGTCATGGTGCCCTCCATGACGAAGGTGAACAGAATATCGGTGGTGTGTTTGGTCCAATCTTGGGCCCCTTCGCCCACGCGGATCACATGAACGCCAGCAACGTCCTTTGTATGTTCAGCAATTGTTGTGTCGCGACTTTGCAAGCCCGGAACACGGAACGGTTTCCATGTTGCCTCATCAACTTTGTGATGCACAAAACGTTGTCCATTGAATTCACGCGTTGGATTGGCAGGGCCGTTGGGCAACTGCATATCATGATCGATCGTTGTGACGTGTTCTGCCGGAACGCCAATTTCGATTACTTCGATATTGTCAGAGGCATACAATACGCGGTGACGAATTTGCGGCGGCTGAATGACGCAATTTCCAGCATAGAGGCGGAATGGTTCACCTTGATCTTCATAAACCAAATCAACCCAACCGCGGTAACAGAATATCAACTGAAACCCGACCGTATGGTAATGAACCATGTCCGGCACAGGGCCACCATCAGGAATGCGAATATGACTGGCAATAATAGAACCGCCCAAGCGATCAGGGATCAGGTCGCGGTAATGCATGCCTGCACGCCCAATCACCCAAGGGGCCTGATCCGCCAGACGGCGCACCACGAAAGAGTGGATCGTTTCAGGCATAACAAAGGGTTCGTGCAACGCCTCAATCGTAACCTGCGTGCCACCGGGGGAAGTCAGCGCGCGCTCGCCGTCCGCAAAACCTTCAACATCTTCGGTGCGGATCAACAATTGCCCCGCATTCGAAGACAGCCCTGCATCAAGGCGCACAGACAGGCCATGGCCCGAAAACACAGCAACAGCAGGATCATCGGCGGGATAAATCATATCCATCCGCATCCCCAACACCTTGTTGAAAAACCCAATATCGCCACGCAAATCTTGCGTTGGCAAACAAACTTCTGCGCGTATCTCTGTCATAAGGTACAGCCTGATACGGGGAGCCCGAATTGGCAACCCATCCAGAAGCGTTCTTTACAATCAGCAACACAATGCTAGCATTCATAAAAATAATAGTTTAATATTAAACTAAATCTGAAAATGCCGGAGGCTTTCATGTCCGATACCCCAAACCTACGCCAAGCCGCACTTGATTATCACGAATTTCCGCGCCCCGGAAAGCTGGAAATCCGCGCGACAAAACCTTTGGCGAACGGACGTGATTTGGCGCGGGCCTATTCTCCCGGCGTGGCTGAGGCCTGTTTGGAAATTCAAGCAAACCCAGCGGATGCAGCCCGTTACACATCACGCGCCAATCTAGTTGCGGTTGTCACCAATGGGTCTGCGGTATTGGGATTGGGCAACATCGGTGCGTTGGCCTCCAAACCCGTGATGGAAGGCAAGGCCGTTCTATTCAAGAAGTTCGCGGCGATCGATTGCTTTGACATCGAAGTGAACGAAACCGATCCAGAAAAGCTGGCGGACATCGTTTGCGCCCTTGAACCAACATTTGGCGCAATCAACCTTGAAGACATCAAAGCACCAGAGTGTTTTGTTGTCGAGAAAATCTGCCGCGAGCGGATGAACATCCCTGTCTTTCACGACGATCAGCACGGCACTGCGATTGTTGTAGGTGCTGCGGTTAAGAACGCGCTGCACGTCGCTGGTAAACGGTTCGAAGATATCAAGATCGTTTCAACAGGTGGCGGCGCTGCAGGCATTGCCTGCCTTAACATGCTACTAAAAATGGGCGTTAAGCGCGAAAACATCTGGCTGTGTGACATTCATGGGTTGGTCTATGAGGGCCGCGAGATCGACATGAACCCATCCAAGTCCGCGTTTGCCCAACCAAGTGACCTGCGCACGCTGGATGATGTGATCGCTGATGCTGATCTATTCCTAGGACTGTCTGGCCCGGGCGTTCTGAAACAAGATCACGTACGTCAAATGACCCAACGACAGCCGATCGTGTTTGCATTGGCCAACCCGACCCCTGAAATCCTACCTGACCTTGTGCGTGAAGTTGCCCCCGATGCAATCATCGCAACCGGGCGCAGTGATTTTCCAAATCAGGTAAACAACGTGCTGTGTTTCCCTTTCATCTTCCGCGGTGCGCTGGATGTGGGTGCGACACAGATCAACGACGAAATGCAGCTGGCTTGTATTGATGGCATCGCCGAATTGGCCCGCGCCACAACATCAGCCGAAGCCGCCGCCGCCTATCAAGGCGAGCAAATGACATTCGGCGCTGATTACTTGATCCCGAAACCATTCGATCCACGCCTTGTCGGTATTGTCAGCTCAGCAGTGGCGAAGGCTGCGATGGAAACGGGTGTTGCGACACGCCCGATTGAGGACTTGGAAGCCTACAAAAACAAACTCGACGGCTCTGTCTTTAAATCCGCATTGGTCATGCGCCCTGTGTTCGAAGCAGCCCGCGCCACGCCGCGCCGTATCGTATTTGCAGAGGGTGAAGATGAACGCGTGTTGCGTGCCGCCCAAGCGATGATTGAAGAAACAACCGAACGCCCAATCCTTATTGGTCGCCCAGAAGTGATCGAAACCCGCATCAAACGCGCCGGTCTGAACATTGTACTTGGTGAAAACGCCGATCTTGTGAATCCGCAAAACGATCCACGGTACCGCGAATATTGGGGCTCTTATCACGAATTGATGGCGCGGCGCGGCATCACGCCTGATCTGGCACGTGCAATCATGCGCACCAACTCCACCGCGATTGGTGCGGTCATGGTTCACCGTGAAGAAGCCGACAGCCTGATTTGCGGCACCTTCGGCGAATTCCGTTGGCACATGAAATACGTGACACAAGTGTTGGGGCGTGGCGCACTGCACCCAGTCGGTGCCTTGTCCATGATGATCCTTGAGGATGGTCCACTGTTCATCGGTGACACCCATGTGCACACAGAGCCAACGCCACAACAGCTTGCTGAAATCACAATCGGGGCTGCACGCCATGTACGCCGCTTTGGGATTGAGCCGAAGATCGCACTTTGTGCGCAATCACAGTTCGGCAATCAGCCAGGTGGTACAGGCGAACGTGTGCGCGCTGCGCTTGATATCTTGGACGCCTCACAAACTGACTTTGCCTATGAGGGTGAAATGAACATCGACGCGGCCCTCGATCCGGAACTGCGCGCGCGCATTCTGCCACAAGGTCGTTTGGACGGAGCCGCAAACGTCTTGATCTTTGCCCACGCAGACGCCGCATCTGGTGTGCGCAACATCCTGAAAATGAAAGGTGGCGGTCTGGAGGTAGGACCAATTTTGATGGGCATGGGCAACCGTGCACACATCGTATCGCCGTCAATCACAGCGCGTGGACTTTTGAACATGGCTGCGATTGCAGGCACGCCTGTCGCGCAATACGGCTAAAACTTTGGGAGGGATCATCTGGTCCCTCCCAAACACCCACCCCTATTTGCAAATTCCAACAACAGACTTTGCAAACCCGCCATCAATATTCAGCTTTGCCGCCAGACACCGCAAATTTGCAAAGTTTTGTGGCCATTTGGCCCAAGATTTGACAGCTGACGGCCCCGCAACGGAAAGGCACAAACTTAGTTTCTTGCCCATTGCGCCCTGACCTCCTAACCATTGCGTACGTTCTTGGAGGAGAAAACGATGGGCTATCACGCAGAATACGACGCATGGAAATCAGATCCCGAAAGCTATTGGCTGAACGCAGCCCAAGCAATCGACTGGGACGTTGCCCCAACACGCGCCCTCTTTGAACGCGGCAACAACATTTACGAATGGTTTTCTGAGGCTCGTGTAAACACGTGTTACAACGCCGTTGACCGTCACGTTGAAAATGGCCGCGGCGATCAGGTTGCTATTATCCACGACAGCCCAATTACCAATTCTCAATCCAAAATCACATACGCCGAACTGCAGACCCGCGTTGCCTCACTGGCTGGTGCGCTGGCGGCCAAAGGTGTCGGCAAAGGCGATCGCATCATTATCTATATGCCAATGGTCGCAGAGGCCCTTGAAGCAATGTTGGCCTGTGCCCGCCTTGGCGCGGTTCACTCTGTTGTGTTTGGTGGGTTTGCTGCAAACGAATTGGCCGTGCGCATTAACGACTGCACACCCAAAGCTATCATTGCCGCCTCTTGTGGTTTGGAACCAAACCGTGTGGTCGAATACAAACCACTGCTGGACGGCGCGATTGAACTGGCAGATCACAAACCTGATTTCACCGTCATCTTGCAGCGCGAACAGAAGGTTTGCGAGCTAGGTGCCAATGATGTCGATTGGCATGATTTCCAAAAAGATACACAGCCAGCCGATTGCGTCATGGTTGAGGGCAGCCACCCTGCCTATATTCTATACACATCCGGCACAACGGGCGCACCAAAGGGTGTTGTGCGTCCAACTGCGGGCCACTTGGTTGCGCTGAACTGGACCATGAAGAACATCTATAACGTCGACCCGGGCGATGTGTTTTGGGCGGCGTCCGATGTGGGCTGGGTCGTAGGCCACAGTTATATTTGCTATGCACCACTGATCCACGGCAACACCACGGTTGTCTTTGAAGGCAAACCAATCGGCACCCCAGATGCGGGCACCTTTTGGCGGGTCATTTCTGAACACAACGTGCGCAGCTTTTTCACCGCGCCAACAGCCATTCGTGCTGTTAAACGCGAAGACCCCAAAGGTGAGTTCGCCAAGAAATATGACCTAAGCTGCTTGCGCGCTTTGTATTTGGCTGGTGAACGTGCGGACCCTGATACAATCGAGTGGGCACAAGATATCCTGCAAAAGCCCGTGTATGATCACTGGTGGCAGACCGAAACAGGCTATACCATTGCGGGCAACCCCGCAGGACTTGAGGCGCTTCCAGTTAAAATTGGTTCCCCGACAGTGCCAATGCCCGGCTATGACGTTCAAATCTTGGGCGATGATGGTCATCCGCTTGAACCAAACACCCTTGGTGCGATTGCAATCAAACTGCCATTGCCTCCTGGCACTTTACCAACACTTTGGAACGCAGAAGAGCGTTTCCAGAAAAGTTATCTAACCGCATTCCCTGGTTTCTATGAAACAGGCGACGCAGGTATGATTGATGAAGATGGTTATCTTTACATCATGGCGCGCACCGATGACGTGATCAACGTTGCAGGCCACCGCCTGTCCACGGGCGGTATGGAAGAAGTCCTAGCCGCGCATCCAGATGTTGCAGAATGCGCCGTGATTGGCGTGACCGATCAACTGAAAGGCCAATTGCCGGTCGGGTTTGTTTGCCTGACAACTGGTGTTGATCGTGACCACAGTGAAATCACCGCAGAATGCGTGAAGTTGGTGCGTGAACGTATCGGCCCAGTCGCCGCGTTCAAGTTGGCAGTGGTTGTGGATCGCTTGCCAAAAACACGGTCTGGCAAAATCTTGCGTGGCACGATGGTTAAGATTGCCGATAGCGAGACGTTCAAGATGCCAGCAACAATCGACGATCCTGTCATTCTGGACGAGATCAAAGTTGCATTGCAGACAATCGGCTACGCCAAATAAGCCCGCTTAATTGTGTAAAACATAGTGAATGGACGTCGAATTTTGGTTCGGCGTCCATTTTCATTGGCGGCTTCAGGTGAACTGTTCTGAGATCAGCCGTTCTTCTAAACCATGTCCCGGGTCAAACAGGATACTGTGAACTACTGACGGCTCAGACTGGATTACCACTGAGGTCACGTTGTCAAAGGACCGTGAATCCGCTTCGGCCATAACAGGGCGTTTGTCCGGCTCAAGCACATCAAAACGCACACGCGCAATTTTGGGCAACAAAGCACCACGCCAACGGCGCGGGCGAAAGGCGGCCACTGCAGTTAGGGCCAACACATCTGACCCGATAGGCAAGACAGGGCCATGCGCGGAATAATTATAGGCAGTCGATCCAGCCGGTGTCGCCACCAACGCGCCATCACAGACCAATGTTTCCATCCGCAATTTGTCATCCACTGTGATGCGCAATTTGGCAGCTTGGGCACCAGAGCGCAGCAACGATACCTCGTTGATCGCCAGTGCCTTGTGAATAGTGCCATCCACACCCGTGGCCGTCATGGACAGTGGGTTAATTTCAGCCCGCTCAGCGCCTTCAAGGCGTTCAACCAAACCATCCTCATTGTATTCGTTCATCAAGAAACCAATCGTTCCACGGTTCATCCCGTAGACGGGCGCACCCAGATGTTGGCAACCATGCAGCGTTTGCAACATGAACCCGTCCCCCCCCAAAGCGACGATAATATCGGCTTCTTCCAGCGCAACATTGCCATAACGCGTGGTCAGTGCGGCATAGGCGGCTTGAGCCACTGGCGTGATTGAGGCCGCAAAACCAATCTTCAATGCGTTCTTGTTGGTCATCGGTGTGTTTCCTATCGCGGCCATCTTGTGCCGAAACAATCATATTATTCCCGCCTTCACCAGCTTTGCCGCACATTCTTTATGATGCGACGCTTTACAACCTTTTCCATAGGGCTAGTTTCCGATACGAAACCCAAGAATCTTGACCATCCCCTTTGGAGCATACCCATGACTGTATCTGACCAAAACACTGCATTCTTCACGCAATCCCTCGCGGACCGCGATCCTGAGCTGTTTGGCTCAATCACATCCGAGCTGGGTCGTCAGCGCAACGAGATCGAATTGATCGCGTCTGAAAACATCGTGTCAGCGGCTGTGATGGAAGCCCAAGGGTCCGTCATGACCAACAAATACGCTGAAGGCTATCCGGGCCGTCGCTATTATGGCGGCTGCCAATACGTGGACGTGGCGGAAAACCTTGCCATCTCACGGGCCTGCGAATTGTTCGGCTGTGATTTCGCCAACGTACAACCAAACTCTGGCTCCCAAGCGAACCAAGGTGTGTTCCAGGCATTGCTAAAGCCGGGCGATACCATCCTTGGCATGTCACTGGACGCAGGTGGTCACCTGACACACGGTGCAAAACCAAACCAATCCGGTAAATGGTTCAACGCAATCCAATACGGCGTGAAACGTGAAGACAACCTGTTGGACTACGATGAGGTTGAAGCCCTTGCGAAAGAGCACAAACCACAAATGATCATCGCAGGTGGTTCCGCCATCCCACGCCAGATCGATTTCAAACGCATGCGCGAAATCGCGGACATGGTTGGCGCATATCTTCACGTGGACATGGCCCACTTTGCTGGTCTTGTTGCAGCGGGCGAGCACCCTTCCCCGTTCCCACATGCACACGTGGCCACGACAACAACACACAAAACTCTACGTGGCCCACGCGGCGGCATGATCCTGACGAATGACGAGGCATTGGCGAAGAAATTCAACTCTGCCATCTTCCCGGGCATCCAAGGCGGCCCACTGATGCACGTGATCGCAGCCAAGGCTGTGGCATTCGGCGAAGCGCTGCGCCCAGAGTTCAAAGATTACATCAAACAGGTTATCGCGAACGCTCAAGCGCTTGCAGATCAACTGCACAAAGGTGGGTTGGACACCGTGACCCACGGTACAGACACGCACCTATTGCTGGTCGACCTGCGTCCAAAAGGCGTTAAGGGCAACGCGACTGAAAAAGCATTGGGCCGCGCATTCATCACCTGCAACAAAAACGGCGTGCCGTTTGATGATGAAAAACCAATGGTCACATCTGGTATCCGCCTAGGTTCACCAGCAGGCACAACACGCGGATTTGGCGAAGCTGAATTCCGTCAGATCGGTGACTGGATCAACGAAGTTGTTGATGGCTTGGCCGCAAACGGCGAAGACGGCAACGGCGCGGTTGAGGCCAAAGTGCGCAGCGAAGTCGAAGCCATGTGCGCCAAGTTCCCGATGTACCCAAACCTATAAGGTTTTAGGAAATAGTGATTTTGAAAGGCGGGCTTTTGAGTCCGCCTTTTTTTTGGTGATTACACAATCAGAAAAATTGGGCCCGTCATCATTTAGCCAAACTCGTACCCTAGGTAGAATAATCGCTATGGGCATGCCCTTGCTTGCGTTCAACTAACCACAAAAGGATACGAACTGATGGCATATGGAATGGGTGGCGGGAATAGAAATTATGATCCCTCATTAAAGGGGCTTCCGTCTAATTCGTTTGTTGGTATCGACGGTGAGTTAAGTGATGTCGAAGTAGCTGATCTGACGCCAGATGAGGGCGGGCCGATTATGAGGTCTTCCTGGCATGTTGGACGTGCTGTTAAGCCCGATAATGTACCAACCAAACTAAGACGGACTGGCCCGCCAGTTTCGCGGGCCAAGTTGTTGGATGTAAATGCTCAGACAGGTTCTTTGGATTTGGTGTGTCAAACCTTCAAAGACATCGTCGAAGAGTTTGAACCTGATGTACATCAATTTTTCCCAATGACGTATTACAACAGCAAGGGCACAGAGGTGATCGGTGAGGGCTATTTCATGGTTATCTGCCAACGTATTTCTACGTTGCACGAAACGTTATGTGTTCCTCCGCTTGATGAGCGTGGGCGTTACAAATCCACCTCTGTTGAAGAAAGTCCTGATTACCAAAAACGGGACAAGAGCCTTGATCGTAAGATGTATTCCACCAGTAAAATTGGTGGCCGACACATGTGGCGCGATATTAAGAATGCTGGTCCATTCATGTTTTCTAACGCGTTGGGCGAGCGATTGATTGCCGCCAATCTAAGCGGTCTTGTCTACTGGACATACGAAGAAGCTTGAAAATAGCTTCACTAAGCGTAGGGCGGGGTGGCACTTTGGGCATTGCTTGAGGCCACTTTGCTCTCGTTAAATGCCCCAATACCAACTTACCTAAAATTTTCCTGACCTCCGTCATTGACTCCGTCTATTTCACTGCCTACCTATCATCCGTTAGCACTCGAACCTGTTGAGTGATAACGGCCCCCTTAGAGGGGTAAGGAATAGAATTTGAGCTTTAAGGAGCTATTACAAATGGCATTAACACCGCTTCACGACCGTGTGCTGGTTCGCCGCACTGAAGGCGAAGAAAAAACTGCTGGTGGATTGTACATCCCAGAAAGCGCGAAAGAAAAGCCAAGCGAAGGCGAAGTTGTATCTACAGGCCCAGGCGCCCGTAAAGACAACGGCGAATTGGTCGCTATGGATGTTAAAGCAGGCGACAAAGTCCTGTTTGGCAAATGGAACGGTACAGAAATCACTGTCGACGGCGAAGACCTGTTGATGATGAAAGAATCCGACATCATGGGTATCCTGTCCTAAGCAATCGCTTTCGAAAACCGGTGCGGGATCATCCCCGCCCTACCCTAATTTATTGAATACTCTTAAGGAGATTATCACATGGCTGGTAAGGACGTAAAGTTCGGCACAGACGCTCGCAATCGTATGCTCACAGGCGTGAACATTCTAGCGGACGCTGTCAAAGTAACATTGGGCCCAAAGGGTCGTAACGTTGTTTTGGACAAATCTTTCGGCGCACCGCGCATCACCAAAGATGGTGTATCCGTGGCGAAAGAAATCGAACTAGAAGACAAGTTCGAAAACATGGGCGCACAAATGGTTAAGGAAGTTGCTTCCCGTACCAATGACGAAGCTGGCGACGGTACAACAACCGCAACAGTTTTGGCGCAAGCAATCGTTAAAGAGGGCATGAAGTCTGTAGCGGCTGGCATGAACCCAATGGATCTTAAGCGCGGCATCGACATGGCAACTAAAGCAGTTGTTGAAGCGATCAAAGCAGCGTCACGTGAAGTTAAAGACACAGACGAAGTTGCTCAAGTCGGCACCATCTCTGCAAACGGCGAAGCAGAAATCGGTCGTCAGATCGCAGACGCAATGCAAAAAGTTGGCAACGAAGGCGTTATCACTGTTGAAGAGAACAAAGGTCTTGAAACTGAGACTGATGTTGTTGAAGGCATGCAATTCGACCGCGGCTACCTTTCACCTTACTTTGTCACAAACGCTGACAAAATGACGGTTGAGTTGGAAGACTGCATGATCTTGTTGCACGAGAAGAAGCTTTCTTCTTTGCAGTCATTGGTCCCGTTGCTCGAGCAAATCATCCAATCGCAAAAGCCACTTATGATCATCTCAGAAGATGTTGAAGGCGAAGCATTGGCAACTTTGGTTGTGAACAAATTGCGCGGCGGCTTGAAAATCGCAGCTGTTAAAGCACCTGGTTTCGGCGATCGTCGCAAAGCCATGTTGCAAGACATCGCGATCCTAACTGGCGGTCAAGTGATCTCCGAAGAGTTGGGCATGAAGCTTGAATCCGCGACCATGGACATGCTGGGCACTGCCAAGCGCGTCAACATCACCAAAGATGAAACAACTATCATCGATGGCAACGGCGACTCTGCTGAAATCGAAGCGCGCGTGACACAAATCCGTCAGCAAATCGAAGAAACAGATTCAGATTACGATCGTGAAAAACTGCAAGAGCGCGTAGCCAAATTGGCTGGTGGTGTTGCTGTGATTCGCGTTGGTGGCATGACTGAAACTGAAGTTAAAGAACGCAAAGACCGCGTTGACGATGCATTGAACGCGACACGTGCCGCTGTTCAAGAAGGTATCGTTGTTGGTGGTGGTGTTGCTCTGGTTCAAGCTGCGAAGCACCTTGACGGCCTTACAGGCGCAAACAGCGACCAAGACGTTGGTATCTCTATCGTTCGTAAAGCGATCGAAGCGCCATTGCGTCAAATCGCTGAGAACGCTGGTGTTGACGGTGCTGTTGTTGCGGGCAAAATCCGCGAGAGCGACGACCTGTCATTCGGCTTTAACGCACAAACTGAAGAATATGGTGACATGTTCTCCTTCGGCGTTATCGATCCGGCCAAGGTTTGCCGCACAGCGCTTCAAGACGCAGCATCAGTTGCTTCCTTGTTGATCACAACCGAAGCAATGGTTGCGGATCGTCCATCCAAAGACGGCGGCGGCGCACCAGCCATGCCTGACATGGGCGGCATGGGCGGCATGATGTAAGAATCCCTTTTCTCCGGGAAAGACTTCTACGTCGTTACAAATAGAAAGGGGCTGTCATTTGGCAGTCCCTTTTTGCTTTGTGAAAGGGCATGATACTTTGGGAAAGTGAATAGCACATTTTCAACTGTTGAGCCCGCTCTGGATGGTTGCCTCAGCAAGGCCATGACGCCAATTACCGTGTTTGTCCCTTGATAAAAAGCCATGACACTATCAGTGTTGGCTCAAGTCAAACTACTACTTGGAGATGTCTGTTGAAACTGCTCGTACTTATTGGGACTATTTTTTTGGTGTCCATTGTAGCTGGGGGATATAACAAAAATAATCCTAAAATAGAGAAATACTATTTAATTTACTCAACCTCCGCTTTAGCCGTTTTTCTACTCTATTCGGCAAGCCTTAGCGGTGCGGACTTCGCTTTCAACATTTTGGCCGTCCTTCTTATTGGCGGGCTTTATCTTTTATCTCTCTTCAGATTGGGTATCGGTCATGCGATCACAGCATTGATCCAGTTCTCGCGGGACACCCGAGCGAAATAGATGACGCCAATAACCATGGATTTTTTTGTAATGGGACATCCTGACTTAGCTGCGGCAGCCGAGAACTCGAAATTACCTGATATTTAAGCAACTGATGTTCAATCCCATAAAACGTAATCTGGCCTGCCAGCAGCTGAAGGTGATTAATCAGGCTTAATTACCAAAAGCAGTCATTTGCGTTTGGACGGCAAGGGAAAGCTTCGTCCGCACACCAGACCTTCTTTGAAAACCATTTAGTTATTGCCCCTTCTACTATAGAATCATACCCACAAACTAACCCACACCGACAATCAGAAAGCCCGCCACCATGACCTCCAAAACCCGCATCATCGTTTCCAGCGACCACGCCGACATCCCAATGCGCCGCGCCATCGTCGCCCATATCGAAGCAAAAGGTTATGAAGTCGAAGACATCGGCCCGACCACCAATGAAAGCACCAACTACCCCACACACGGCGAAGCGGCCGCTCGCAAAGTAGCCTCTGGTGATTGCCAATTGGGCGTCATTCTATGTGGCACGGGCCAAGGCATCATGATGGCTGCCAACAAGGTCAAAGGCATTCGTTGTGGTGTGTGTTCCGACACATTTTCTGCCCGCATGATCCGCGAACATAACGATGCGAATATGCTGTCACTCGGCGCACGGGTCATCGGCATGGGCCTCGCGCTTGAGATCGTGAATGCGTTCTTGGACGCAGAGTTTGAAGGTGGGCGCCACGCGACCCGCGTCGATATGATCAAAGCGATCGAAGACTAATGTTAGAGTTCCCCGGTCACGCGCGTGAAATGCGCACAGGCGAAGAAGACGCGGTTGATGCCCTCCTTCGCGCAGCGTTTGAAACAGGGGCTGAGGCCGATCTGGTGCAAAATTTGCGCAAATCCGGCCAAATCGCAGGCGAAACGGTTCTGCCAATGGGGGACCGGATCGTGGGCTATTATGCCCTATCCAAAATGGTCGCTCCTAAAAAGTGGTTGTGCCTAGCGCCTGTTGCGGTTGCCCACGATGTTCAGGGACGCCGCTATGGCACACGGATGATGGGGATGCTGACCGAATGGGCGCGCCTTAGCAAATCCACGGTGGTCGTTTTGGGCGGTGTGTCGTTTTATGAACGCACGGGATTTTCGGCGGCGCGCGCTGCGCAATTGACCTCTCCCTATCCAATCAGTCACACGATGCTGGCTGGTGAGGGCACCAATGCCCCCAGTGAAACACTGGTCTATCCGCAATCGTTTTCCAAACTGGACTAGACTGGCATTACCCGCCTAAAACCTGCCCACTGTTGGTGACGGCTTCTGCCCCTTTGGGCCGAAGTCCGTACACGCCCTTTTCGACCTTTTCAAACCAGCCATAGTGGTCGTCACGCATCATGGTCGTTGCACGTTCAACACCAGTTTCGCGCGCTACATCCGCACCCTTGCTGGCCCCAACCTCAAACAAATACATCGCAATTTTTAGCGCATCTTGGCGATAGGCCGTGACCAATCCCACCCGCGTTTGGCCCCCATCATTGGGATCACCGACACGACGGGAAAATTCTGCCAACATCTTCACTTCGCGTTTCTTGGATTTGCGCGGCGCATAAGGTCCTGGATCACAATGCACCTGCACCAATGCGTCCTTGAGGCGCACAGTGATCAACCCCAAACCCAAACGGCGGCACAGCTTCGTCATGTTCTGAAGGGATTTGGCAAAGGGTTTGCCCTTGCCCGTGGCCACAGCCATGTAAACTTCGTCCGAAACAGCAAGGCGCGCGATACACTGATGCACCAAGGTCAGCGAAAACCCTAGTTTCAGTTCAACAATCAGTGGCGGTTCACCCCCGCGCACAGCCACCACATCGGCCGCGCCCACTTCGGATTTCACAACATATCCCTGCCCTTCAAGGAAGGATTTAACGGGGCCGTACAGATCAGTTTCGCGTGGTGTGTTCATGGGCAAAACTTATCAGCAATTGCGCTAAGAACCCAAGCGTCTAAACTAAACTTATGACACGTGATGAATTCAACGCCTTTTGCGCCAGCCTGCCCCAATCCACCCATGTGATCCAATGGGGCAATTCTGATGTGTGGAAAGTTGGCGGCAAACTTTATGGCCTAAGCGGCTGGCACGAAAACGATGCCGCATTTACGTTCAAGGTATCGGACATGGCGTTTCAAATTTTACCCGACATGGATGGCCTGCGCCCTGCCCCATACCTTGCGTCGCGTGAGTTGAAATGGATCCAACATTACGCCGAACCGGGGTTGTCTAGTACAGAGCTGCGCAATCACATCACCTATTCATACGACATGGTCGTCGCCAAGCTGACAAAGAAGAAGCGGGCGGAACTGGGCCTTGGATGATCCCAGCGTATAGCGCATGTGACATCATAGCAAGGCTCAGATGGTGACAAGTGGATATGTGCCGCCTATAAGGCAAAAAAATTCGCACATATATTCAGGAATGTCCCCATGACAACGCTCGTTTTCGGCCACAAATCACCAGACACAGACAGCACAGGCAGCCCAATCATCTGGGCATGGTACCTGAACGAGATCAAAGGCGTTGCAGCTAAACCAGTCTTGTTGGGCGAGCCAAACACCGAAGCGTTGTTTGTGCTAAAGCGCTGGAACCTGGACAAGCCAGAAATCGTATCTGACGTTGCGGCTGACACGCCTGTCGTCATCGTTGACACCAACAATCCTGCTGAATTGCCAGCGGGCATCAATGACTGCGACATCACAGCAATCATCGATCACCACAAGTTGGTGGGTGGCCTTGAAACCAAAGGCCCAATCGACATCCGCATCGAACCTTTGGCCTGCACAGCCACAATCATGTGGAAGATGATCGGCAAAGACATGGCGCAAATGCCAACAGACGTAAAAGGCGCGATGTTGTCATGCATCTTGTCCGACACGCTGGAATTCCGTTCCCCAACCACAACGCAAGAAGACAAAGCGATTGCACATGATTTGGCCAAAGACCTTGGCATCGACATCTCTGCATACGCCTCTGAAATGTTTGAAGCCAAATCTGACATCTCTGCCTTTTCAGACGCAGAATTGCTGCGCATGGACAGCAAAGAATTCAAAGTCGACGGCAAACAGTTCCGCGTGTCCGTGTTGGAAACAACTGCACCGAAATTGGTTCTAGATCGCAAAGACAGCCTTATGGCCTCAATGGTTGATGTAGCTGCCGAAGATGGTGCCGATGAGGTTCTGTTGTTCGTGGTCGACATCCTGAACGAGGAAGCCACATTGATGGTGCCAAATGACTTGGTCAAAACCGTTGCTGAAAAAAGCTTTGGCGCGACAGTTACGGGCGACACAGTTGTATTGCCTGGCATCATGAGCCGCAAAAAGCAGATCATCCCGAACCTTAAAGTCTAAGATCAGGGCACTGCCTTGGGCCAAGCGCCCAATACGTAAAACCAATACAGGGCCGCCACGCATTGGGCGGCCCTTTGCCTTTAGCCCTTTGCCCTTCTGGTTCAGGTCGCTAAACACCAAATGACGCATTTATACCGGAGCGATTACATGTCCCAGATCATCACAAACCTTAGCGAAGTTTCTGCCCGCTATGACGCCTTGTTCGTTGATCTATGGGGCTGCGTTCACAACGGCGTGGCTGCATTGCCCGACGCCGTGAAGGCATTGCAAGACTATCGAAAACAAGGTGGCAAAGTCATCCTTGTCACCAACTCCCCGCGCCCACGCGCAGGTGTTTTGTTGCAACTTAAGACATTTGGCGTGCCAGATGATGCCTGGGACGAAATCGCCACCTCCGGCGACAGCGCCCGTTCGGCCATGTACCGCGGCGTGGTCGGGGACAAGGTTTGGTTCATCGGCGAAGCCCACGGCCAAGCGTTCTTTGATCCCATCGACGTTCTTGAGGATCCGATGGAAATCACCCAAGTACCGCTGGAACAGGCCACAGGTATTGTTTGCATGGGCCCTCAAGACTCTATGGCCGACCCAGAAACCATGCGCCCACAGTTTTTGATGGCCAAACAAATGGGCCTAAAACTGCTGTGCGCCAACCCTGACATCGTTGTGGATCGCGGTGAGGTGCGGGAGTGGTGTGCCGGTGCGCTGGCCCAACTTTATACAGAAATGGGCGGCGAAAGTCTGTATTTCGGCAAACCACATCCCCCCATCTATGACCTTGCCCGCCGCCGCTTGTTTGCTTTGGGCGTCGATGTGCCAGATTCTGCCATCCTTGCGATTGGGGACGGCGTCATCACCGACATCAAAGGGGCCATGGGCGAAGATATCGATTCCCTGTTCATCTCAGGTGGTCTAGCCGCTGCAGAAACCAAAACAGTGACACAACCTGATCCCGATTTGCTGGCCGCCTATTTGGAAGCAGAGCAATCAAACCCAACCTTCACAATTGGACACCTGCGCTAAGCTGTTTTTCCACTTGTCACCGCGCACCCTTCGCGCAATAAAGTTACAATGCAAGCCGTTCGGGGTTGCAATAATTACCTTAGGTGGCAAACATGCAAGACATCATTCGCGGCACTATCTTTATTGAAGACATCGAATTGGGCATGACGCGCAGCCTCGAGAAGGTCATCACAGATAGCGACATCGAGATGTTCGCCAAAGTTAGCACAGACCATAATCCCGTCCATATCGATGAAGAATACGCCCAAAACACCATGTTTAAAGGCCGTATTGCCCACGGGATGCTAAGCGCTGGTTTGATCTCTGCGGTTATCGGGGAGCAATTACCAGGTCACGGCACGATCTACATGGCGCAGAACCTCAAGTTTCTTGCGCCTGTTCGGCCCGGCGACACCGTTCATGCGCAAGTCACCGTGACAGATATCCAGCCCGAAAAAAGTCGGGTAAAGTTGGATTGCGTTTGCACTGTGGATGGCAAAAACGTCATCATTGGCGACGCAACCGTTATGGCCCCGTCGCGCACACCTGCATGATTTAACTTACCTTGCCTTAGGGTTCTTGCGTCACCTCGCCCACCTCGCTAGGCAATGTTTATGCGTATTATTCGAGACTACCAATTCATAGAACCCCAAGATCGCGGCGCGACCGTCGCGATTGGGAATTTCGACGGTGTTCACATCGGTCATCAATCCGTGATCGATCTAGCGCGCGCCGCAAATCCTGATGCGCCGTTGGGGGTCATGACCTTTGAACCCCACCCCCGCGCCTACTTTGCACCCGAAGCCCCCCATTTTCGCCTGATGAGCCGCGAGGCCCGTTCCAGCCGCTTGGAAAAATTGGGCGTGGATCGGCTGTATGAGTTGAACTTTAACACCGCCATGGCTTCGCTCACGCCGCGCGAATTTGCGCAAAGCGTGATTGCCGATGGCCTTGGCCTTGCACATGTCGTTGTGGGTGCTGATTTTTGTTTTGGCAAAGACCGCGCTGGCACCACGCATGATTTGGTCGCCTTTGGAAAAGAAATGGGATTTGGCGTGACGATTGCACCGCTTTTGGCCGCGAACACAGACACAGTTTCCTCTACCGCTATCCGCAAGGCGCTGGCTGATGGGCACCCTGAAATCGCGGCCGAAATGTTGGGCCACTGGCACCGCATTGAAGGGCCCGTGATTGGCGGCGAACAGCGCGGGCGGGAATTGGGCTATCCAACAGCCAATATGTCCGTTGATGGGCTACATTTGCCGGCCCTTGGTGTGTACGCCGTAATCTTTGACGTTCTTGATGGTCCACACGCAGGCACATATCACGGCGCGGCCTCTCTTGGGGTGCGCCCGATGTTTGGGGAAAACAAACCCAATATCGAAACCTTCGTGTTCGATTTCTCTGGTGATTTATATGACGCTCAGGCCTCTGTCGCGCTGGTCGCGTACCTGCGCGGAGAAGAGAACTTTGATAGCCTTGAGACCCTGATCACGCAAATGGATGCCGACTGTGCCCAATCGCGTGAAATTCTGGGGGCCCTATGACCAAACTTGCCGCCAAGTTCTGGGAACGCAAACCGCTTGCCAAAATGAACCCAGCAGAATGGGAAGCGCTGTGTGACGGCTGTGGCAAATGCTGCCTCAACAAGTTGGAAGACGAAGACAGCGGCGAAGTGGCCCTGACCAACATCGCCTGCCGCCTATTGGATGACGCGACCTGTCGCTGCGTACATTACGAAAACCGCCACCAATTCGTGCCCGATTGCATCGTTTTAAGACCTGATAACTTAGACACTCACGCCTATTGGATGCCCACAACCTGCGCCTACCGCCTGTTGTGGGAAGGCAAACCATTGCCGCAATGGCACCCTTTGGTAACGGGAAACCCCGATTCTGTGCATGAGGCGGGCATAAGCATCAAGGGGCAAACCCTATCCGAATTTGATATCCCCCAAGAAGATTGGGAAGATCACATTATCGAGGAACCAAAGTAATGTTTTTTGCATCCGACAACGCAGGCCCTGCCCTACCTGAAGTGATGCAAGCCCTCGCTGACGCCAACACCGGCTACCAAATGCCCTACGGCAACGACACTATCATGGACGAGGTCCGCCAAACCCTGCGTGATCTGTTTGAAGCGCCAGAAGCCACGATATATCTGGTCACGACTGGAACGGCTGCGAACGCACTGGCCTTGGCCAGCTACACACAGCCATGGGACACCATCTTTTGCTCACCAGTTGCCCACATCCATGAGGATGAATGCAACGCACCCGAATTTTACGCAGGCGGTGCCAAACTCACCTTGGTCCCCGGCACCGATCGCATGACGCCCGATGCCTTGCGCGCCACTATTACAAACGAACAAAACCGCGGTGTCCACGGACCACAACGCGGGCCCGTGTCGATCACACAAGTGACCGAACAAGGCGGCGTTTATAGCGTTGAAGAAATCCAAACGCTCAGCGCCGTGGCCAAAGAATTCGACCTGCCCGTTCACCTAGACGGCGCACGCTTTGCCAATGCTCTTGTTGCACTGGGTTGTACGCCTGCTGAAATGACGTGGAAAGCTGGTGTTGATATGGTCAGTTTTGGCGGTACTAAAAACGGCTGTATGGGTGTCGAAGCCGTGATCTTTTTTGAGCCCACAAAAGCATGGGAATTTGAACTGCGCCGCAAACGCGGGGCGCATCTATTGTCCAAACATCGCTACCTTTCGGCACAAATGTCGGGATACCTTAAAGAGGACGCTTGGCTAAAGGCCGCAACCAAAGCCAACGACAACTGCACCCATCTGCTTAGCGGTCTAAAAACGAATGGCGCGAATATCCTGCACTCTGTTGATGCAAACATCATCTTCGCCACATTGCCACGCGCCCTGCACCAAAAGCTATTGAGCAGTGGCGCGGTTTACTATGTGATGGGTGGTGATGTGGACGCAGGTGATCCAGACGAGCAATTGATGGCGCGATTTGTTTGTGATTGGTCTCTCAGCACGCAGCAGATCGACCAGTTTATCTCACGCTTCTAAAACGCTCAAAAACGCGCGAATGACGTCGGCCACCTGTTCGGGGTGCGTTAGCGGTGCCATGTGGCCTGCACCTTCAATGCTGGCGCTGGTAGCATCAGGTAAACGCCGCGCGATTGCTTCATTGATAAAGCCTGCGACCTCATTTGACGCACCACCTTTGATCAACAAAGCAGGCATGGTTGCGCGCGCAAACATATCGTTCTTCAGCAGCCCCGCGCTGTCCTCTTCCAAGAACGGCGCACTGCCAACAACAAAATGAATACGGTCGGTCATATAGCTGCGGGCTCGCGGTGAAAAATCAGCCCACTTGGTGCCATCGCCCCAAGCACGGTTAAAACAACGCGTCGCTGTTTCGCGGTCGCCTGCTGCCCACGCCGCATTGAATTCCTCGTTCACACCAAGAGCCGCAAACATTTCATCAGGGTGATCCGCAATCGCGGGCGCAAAATAGACAGGTTCAATCATTGTCACGCTGCGCACCAGCTCTGGATGTTCTATCGCCATGCGTAAGGCGACCGTCGCGCCAAAGGAATGACCGATCAAATCCATCGGTTCTGTCAGCAACGCGCGGCCCATATCGGTGGCTACGTCATGCAAGTCACCCCTGCCATCCCAATCACCAGATCGGCCATGGCTTGGAAGATCATAGGCAACAGCAGTCAATTGATCCGACAACGCCCCCATCAGGCCCGTCAACGAACCCGAGTGCGCAAGCGAACAGTGGATGGCAAGGGCCTGACGCGGCCCCTGCCCAAATATACGTGTATGTGTGTGCACGTTTAGAATTAAGCCTTTGATGCCAAATGCGCATCAAGGTCCGCAATACGGTCTTGGCCCCAGAACCGTGTGCCATCATCCGTGATGTAGAATGGTGCACCGAACACACCATTTTCAACGGCTTCGTCTAGGTTGCGGCCATAGGTTTCTGCACCTTCCAAAAGACCGCTGTCAGCCAAAGACGGATCAAAACCTGCTTCTTCTAGGCATGCTTTGATCACGGCATCTTCGGCGATGTCTTTTTCTTCCACCCAAACAGCGCGCAGCAATGCGTGGACCGCTTTGCCCATGTCACCACCACCCGCGTTTTGCGCTGCGATCAATGCATAAGACGATGGGGCCATGTTTGTTGGCCAATGGGCCGGTTTCAGGTTGAAATCCATGCCCAATGCCGCGGACTGGCGCAACAGATCGATGGCACGATATTCCATACGACTGATATGGCGATCTTTTGGTGCAGTTCCGCCAGTGCGGCCAAACAAGCCCATAATATCCAGAGGTTTGTACGTAATTGTTGCACCGTGTTTTGCCGCAACTTCTTCCATACGAGTGCCAGCAAGGTAGGCATATGGGGAAAGGGTCGCAAAGTAATAATCGATATGAGCCATTATGTTTCTCCAATAGGCCGGGGTAAGCTATGCCCAGAACTATAGGCGTGATATGGGGATGCCACCATCGCGAATCTGTCAAATATACATGCGGCGTATCCGCCGCATCTCTGGGGATACAAAATATGCCAGTCACCGACCAACCCAAACTGATCACAGGCAACGCTAACAAACCTTTGGCCTCTTCCATCGCCGAACGTATGTCGTTGCACAGTGGCGTAGATGTGGGACTTGTTGATGCCCGCGTCGAACGATTTAACGATGGCGAGATTTTTGTAGAAGTGTTCGAAAACGTACGTGGCGAGGATATGTTTATCATCCAGCCAACGTCCAACCCTACCAATGACAACCTGATGGAACTGCTGATCATGTGTGATGCGCTGCGTCGCTCCTCTGCGGCACGTATCACAGCAGTGATCCCATACTTCGGTTATGCCCGTCAGGACCGCCGCACAAAAGCGCGTACCCCCATCACTGCCAAGATGGTTGCCAACATGATGGTTGGTGCAGGTATCGAACGGGTTCTTACAATGGACCTTCACGCTGCACAGATCCAAGGGTTCTTTGATATCCCAGTGGACAACCTTTATGCCTCTCCTGTTTTTGCTTTGGACATTAAGGACCAATTCAAAGTCCGCATGGACGAGCTAATGGTTGTTTCCCCTGACGTTGGTGGCGTTGCACGTGCACGTGAGCTAGCCAAACGTATCAACTCCCCCTTATCCATTGTAGACAAGCGTCGCGAAAAACCGGGCGAGATTGCAGAGATGACAGTGATCGGGAACGTTGAGGGCAAAGTTTGCCTCATCGTGGACGACATCTGCGATACTGCGGGCACCCTGTGCAAAGCAGCTGAAGTCCTGCTTGAGAACGGCGCTAAGGAAGTACACAGCTACATCAGCCACGGCGTTATGTCTGGCCCAGCGGTCGAGCGTGTGACCAATTCGGTTATGAAATCTTTGGTCATCACCGACACGATCCAGCCAACACAAGCTATCCTTGATGCAGGCAACATCCGCGTTGTGCCAACGGCACCTGTGTTTGCCCAAGCGATCATGAACATCTGGACAGGCACATCCGTATCGTCGTTGTTTGAGGCCGAAAGCCTTGGACCAATCTACGACGGCATGTACCCAGCAGAATAACAAAAGGGCGCTGCAAAGCGCCCTGTTTCAGTATCAAATTGGGCGGGTTCATCCCCGCCCTTTTTTGTGAGGTCTGTGCCCCTATATCACGTCCCAATCATCTTCGTCACTCAGCTCACCAATGGCTATCCATCCAATGCGGGCACGGGCTACGCGTGTGTCACCCCATGTGCGAAACACCAGATCAAAACCATTCTCAGTCACCGTTTCTGCGGCAACATCAGCACGGATTACCGTGGAAGCATCCATGTCCCAAAGGCTCACAGACGTTTGTACATTTGGCGGGGTGTGGAACGGCTCGGAGAATTTGATATGGCGGCGACGTTCGCGTTGACCGCGACCCGTCCACATTTCACCATCATTCTCAAAGTCCGAGAAGAGGACGGTGTCCCCTTGCTCTATTCCCATTAGACGGCTGCGTAGGCGCTTCATAATCACTTCACTTCAAATTCGATTCATCATTAACACCTAATAGGGAAGATTACGCCCCCCAAAAAAGCAAAAAAGGCCCCGAAAAACGGGGCCTCTATTACTCTTAAGATAGTCGGGTCAAATTACTTTGAGCCGATACCCATATCATCGCCCATTGCGACCATGTCTGCCAACAACTTGGCAGCATCATCAACCGGGCCCGGCTCGTTTTCAAAGAACTCTTTGGCATTGTTCAGCGCAGCGCGCGCTTCAGCAACCATTTCGCTCATGTCTTCGGCCGTCATATCGCCTTTTGCCACTGCACGTTCAGCCAAAACTGAAACGCCTGCAGCACTGATCTCAGCAAAGCCACCGGTCACAACGTATTCTGTTGTGGCGTCTGGTGCCTCAACACGCAGCACACCAGGGCGCAACGTGGTGATTGTTGGAGCATGATTGGCCATAACCGTCATGTCGCCATCCGCACCAGGGATTTGCACTGATGTCGCTGGCCCAGAGGCCAGAGACTTTTCAGGTGAAACCAGATCAAATTGCATAGTGTCTGCCATTGTTCAGGCTCCTTAGGCTGCTTCTGCTGCCATTTTCTCGGCTTTTGCAATCACATCTTCGATGCCGCCAACCATGTAGAAGGCACCCTCTGGTAGGTGATCGTATTCGCCAGCTACAACAGCTTTGAACGACTTGATTGTGTCTTCCAAAGGCACCTGTTTGCCGTCTGCGCCAGTAAATACTTTTGCAACGTCAAATGGTTGGCTTAGGAAACGTTCAATCTTACGCGCACGAGCAACTGACAATTTGTCTTCTTCTGACAATTCGTCCATGCCCAAAATCGCGATGATGTCTTGCAAAGACTTATAACGCTGCAAAACTTGCTGAACGTCTGTCGCAACTTTGTAGTGCTCGTCACCAATGATCAATGGATCTAGCAAACGTGATGTTGAACCAAGTGGGTCAACCGCTGGATAGATACCTTTTTCTGAGATGGAACGATCCAAAACAGTTGTCGCATCAAGGTGAGCAAACGATGTCGCTGGTGCAGGGTCGGTAAGGTCATCCGCAGGAACGTACACAGCTTGAACTGATGTAATGGAACCGTTCTTTGTAGACGCGATACGCTCTTGCATCATGCCCATGTCGGTCGCCAATGTTGGCTGGTAGCCAACCGCAGATGGGATACGACCCAAAAGCGCAGAAACCTCAGAACCAGCTTGAGTAAAGCGGAAGATGTTATCAACGAAGAACAAAACGTCAGAACCCGTGTCATCGCGGAACTGCTCTGCCAAAGACAAACCAGTCAAAGCAATACGCATACGCGCACCTGGAGGTTCGTTCATCTGACCGTATACCAGAGCAATCTTAGACTCAGGCAAGTTGTCAGGAACGATAACGTTAGATTCGATCATCTCGTGGTAAAGGTCGTTACCTTCACGCGTACGCTCACCAACACCCGCAAACACGGACACACCGGAGTGTACCTTCGCAATGTTGTTGATCAATTCCATGATCAAAACGGTTTTGCCAACACCAGCACCACCGAACAAACCAATTTTACCACCTTTTGTATATGGTGCCAAAAGGTCGATCACTTTGATGCCTGTTGTCAAAATTTCAGTCGCTGTGGACTGTTGATCAAACGCGGGCGCTTCGCCGTGGATTGAACGTGTTTCTGTCGCGATAACTGGACCCTGTTCGTCAACAGGCTCGCCTGTCACGTTCAAGATGCGGCCCAATGTGCCGGAACCAACTGGAACCTGAATAGGTTCACCAGTGTCAGTTACCGCAGCGCCACGGACCAAACCTTCGGTCGCGTCCATCGCAATTGCGCGTACTGTGTTTTCGCCAAGGTGCTGCGCTACTTCTAGCGTCAGTTTCTTGCCGTTGTTGTCAGTCACAATAGCGTTCAGAATTGCAGGAAGGTTATCCTGAAACTGAACGTCGACGACCGCGCCGATGACTTGAGTAATTTTGCCGACTGCATTTGCCATGTCGTATTTCTCCGGTTCTTTAGAGTGCTTCCGCACCCGAAATAATTTCAATCAGCTCGTTGGTGATCACGGCTTGACGCGAACGGTTGTATTGGATCGTCAACTTGTCGATCATTTCACCCGCATTTCGTGTCGCGTTGTCCATTGCGGACATACGCGCGCCCTGTTCGGACGCTCCGTTTTCCAACAGCGCACTAAAGATGGCAGTTGCAACACCACGTGGCAGCAAGTCAGCCAAAATGGCCTCTTCGCTTGGTTCGTAGTCGTACAATGCCGCTTCAGCTGCATCCTCTTCCACTTCAAATGAAGCTGGAATAATTTGCTGTGCAGTTGGGATCTGTGTCACAACGTTTTGGAATTGCGCATAGAAGATAGTCGCAACGTCGAATTCACCTGCATCAAAGCGGGTCAACACGTCTTTTGCGATGCCTTGCGCATCCGTATAACCAACACGCTTGACCTCTGTCATATCGACATGGCCTACAAACAAATCGCCAAATTCGCGCTTCATTTGATCGCGGCCTTTTTTGCCAACAGTCAAGATCTTAACAGTCTTGCCCGCAGCCTTCAAAGCAGCAGCGTGGAGTTTAGCCTTCTTAACGATGTTCGTATTGAACCCGCCGCAAAGACCACGTTCTGACGTCATGACAACCATCAACTGCACGTCGTCGCTGCCAGTACCTGACAACAATTTCGGCGCAGAGCCGCTGCCACCTACGGACGCGGCCAAGCCACCCATCACCGCGTTAAAACGCGTTGTATAGGGACGTGACTGCTCCGCAGCTTCCTGCGCGCGGCGAAGCTTCGCCGCGGCAACCATTTGCATGGCCTTTGTGATCTTACGAGTGTTCTTAACACTCGTGATCCTGTTTTTGAGTTCCTTGAGGTTGGCCATCTGGCTTTATCCCCTTAAGCGAAATCTGCGACGAATGCGTCAAGTGCGGCTTTGATCTTGTCTGCCAGTTCACCCTTCACCTTACGGTCGTTGTCTGTGATGTCAGCCAACAAGTCCGCATTGTTGTTGCGCAGGTGCGCCAACATTGCAGTCTCGAAACGACCAACCTCAGTAACAGCAACTGCATCGAGGTAACCATTTGTACCTGCAAAGATGACGCAAACGATTTCGGCGTTGGTCAACGGTGCGTACTGTGGTTGCTTCATCAACTCAGTCAAACGCGCACCGCGGTTCAACATTTGTTGTGTTGCAGCGTCCAGATCGGAACCGAACTGCGCAAATGCAGCCATTTCGCGATACTGAGCCAAGGAAAGTTTCACCGGACCAGCAACCGAAGACATAGCTTTGGTCTGAGCAGATGAACCAACACGAGACACAGATAGACCTGTGTTCACAGCAGGACGGATACCTTGGTAGAACAATTCTGTTTCCAAGAAAATCTGACCGTCAGTGATCGAAATCACGTTAGTCGGAATAAAGGCAGAAACGTCACCGCCCTGAGTTTCAATGATCGGCAAAGCTGTCAATGAACCGTTACCGGATGCATCGCCCAATTTCGCAGAACGCTCAAGCAATCTGGAGTGAAGATAGAAAACGTCACCAGGATACGCTTCACGTCCTGGAGGACGACGAAGTAGCAAGGACATTTGACGGTAAGACACAGCTTGCTTTGACAAATCATCATAGATGATCAAAGCGTGACGACCGTTGTCGCGGAAGTGCTCAGCCATTGTAGTCGCAGCATATGGTGCCAAGAACTGCATAGGTGCAGGATCGGACGCCGTTGCAGCAACAACGATAGAGTATTCCATCGCGCCAGTTTCTTCGAGCTTCTTAACCAACTGCGCAACAGTAGAACGCTTTTGGCCAATCGCAACGTATACACAGTACAATTTTTTGTACTCGTCGTCGCCAGCAGCTTCGTTGTATGATTTTTGGTTCAGGATCGCATCCAAAGCCACAGCTGTTTTACCAGTTTGGCGGTCACCAATGATCAATTCCCGTTGGCCACGGCCAATTGGGATCATCGCGTCAACAGACTTCAGACCAGTCGCCATCGGTTCGTGAACCGATTTACGTGGAATGATGCCCGGTGCTTTAACTTCAGCCAAACCGCGTTTCGCAGTCTTGATCGGACCTTTGCCGTCGATTGGGTTACCCAAACCGTCAACAACGCGACCTAGCAGCTCGTCACCGACTGGTACGTCCACAATAGAGTTCGTACGCTTAACAACGTCGCCCTCTTTAATGTCTTGGTCGGACCCGAAAATAACAACACCTACGTTGTCAGATTCAAGGTTCAAGGCCATGCCTTGGATTCCACCCGGGAATTCAACCATTTCACCAGCTTGAACACTGTCCAAACCATATACACGCGCGATACCGTCACCGACGGACAGAACGCGGCCAACTTCGGCTACTTCTGCTTCTTGACCAAAGTTCTCGATCTGGTCTTTCAGGATCGCAGAAATTTCTGCAGCTTGGATACCCATTTATCCGACCTCTTTCATTACGTTCTGGAGGGAATTGAGCTTCGAGCGGATCGACGTATCGATCATTTTCGAACCCACTTTAACGACAAGACCGCCGATGAGAGACTCATCCACGGTCGCATTGATAGTCACAGTCTTACCAAGTTTCGCTTTGAGCGTTTTGGCAAGCTTGTCTGATTGCGCCTTAGTCAGCGCCGAAGCACTGGTGACGTCCGCTGTAACTTCACCGTTGTCTTCAGCAATAGCTTCGCGCAGGGCGACAACCAACTGAGGCAATACAAACAAACGACGCTTTGAAGCCATCAAGGCCAGCGTGTTGCTCATAACTGGTGAAAGTTTCATCTTCTTCGCGAGGCCAGCAATTGCTGCACCCTGTTCTTCGCGCGAATAGATAGGAGAATGGATCAGCGCATTAAAGTCGCTGCTGTCTGCCATTGCATCGGACAAAACGCCCAAATCTGTTTCAATGGCTTTGACCTTCTTGCCGTCTTTGGCAAGGTCGTACACGGCCGTTGCGTAACGGCTCGCAATACTTGTGGCAATCGAAGCTGGTTCTGACACGTCCACCCTTCCGATGTCATGGCCCTACGTTTCCACCTGATGGTTTGACGTAGGGGGTTGGATCGCTCCAATACATACCGGAGCGATGAAATCACGGCGTACGTAACAGAGGTAATCGCGCCTCGCAACATATCTGTGACATCACGTCCTGATCGGCTTATTCAACGAATTCAATGCACTAACCGAGGTGCGACCCTTTGTGGCAGTATTTTTGTTAGGGTTTTTGTAATTATTTCACCAAATTGGACGTCGAATCCTTAAAATCCGCTAGATATTTGGCTCCTTACACGCGCCACAAGACCGATACCCCAACCCACTGCAATACGAGCACACCAGTTAAAGTCGCCCAATTTGACTAGGTCCGCCAACGCCGATCGCGTGAACCACTATTTTTCAAAATCCGTGGTTTAACGATGATCTCTTTTTTATTGCTCGCCCTTTTGGGCACAGGGCTCGCGGCATACGCAGTTGAATTTTTCGATGACGACGGTGGGGAAACGGGCGAACCAGCGGCCGAAACAGACATTGCACAAGGAACCAACCAATCCGACATTTTGAAAGCGATGGAAAACCAAACCGTCAATGGCTTTGCGGGCGATGACACGATCGAGGCCGTTGGCGACGGCGCCGTAGTGTACGGCGGCCCGGGCGACGACAGGCTGTTTTCCTTTGTCGGTGAAGATGTAACCCTGAACGGCGGTGGCGGCAGTGACTACATTGTTTTCCAAAGCAATGGATCTGAGGATAGCGATCTGGGCTTTGTTCAGAGCGGTTATGGGGATGACACCATTGATGCCTTTGGCGAAGACGGCGTGATCAATGGCGGCGCAGGAAATGACATCATCAGCATACAAGGGACGCTACTCAGTGCGTCTGGTGGTGCTGGCAACGATACGATCAGTGGCGACTCAGCTGACTTTGGAGGCGGAACATCACTATATGGCGATGCTGGTGACGACTTTCTCATTCTGGAAAACCCGCTAGGCTATCAAATAGGTGCCATTGCCGATGGTGGGGCAGGAAACGATACGATCGAGACAAGCACCTATCTTCACAGCGCAGACTTATTTGACACCTTAACGGGCGGCGACGGTGAAGACCGATTTGAATTGATTTTCACGGGTATCGAATTTGACAGCGACGCTACGAATAGAGGTGTCGTGACGACGATCACCGATTTTATCCCTAACGAAGACGTGCTTGTTCTGCCGCTCGACATCCAAAGCAGTAACGGTTCTGTCGATGTGCCTATTACCTTCCAAATCGCTCAAGCAGATGATGACACCTACACTGACGTTATTTTTTCAGCCGCAGACCCCGCGGCGACAGCAACAACCATTACGACGACCGCAACAATACGCTTGTTGGGCACCACCAATTTGACGGATGACAATGTTGTTCAAGCCGATCTTGAGCGCACAAACATTAGCCCAATTTAACAAAATCGCTAAAGAGGGGCGTGTTAATTAACACTTTTTTCTGATGCTAGGATTGGCAAACTGTAAACTGTACAAAACAGCAGGCAATCTGCACAGTCTTGCGCAAAACCTATGGTCTTGGGCAAAACCACCCCCACACAACTGCACAGTCTAGCGCGCAATTTGTACAGTTCGGGCCATTTTCTAGTAAAATAAGTACAGCATTCCTCAGGTTAACACAGCACACTTAGGTCGGTTCGACCACCGGCGTACCCAAGCCTTCAAGCACGTTAATCGCCCGTCTTTGGCGCGCAACTGTGCCCTTTGGCGGATAGACTTGTTTGGTCGCTTCAACCATCACCGCACCACCGGCAACCATAGCTGGCATATGCACCCCAATCCGCTCAAACATGGGCGCAGACTTCATCCAAACGCGCTTACCTGACGGCAGTTGATACAAAGCACCCATATGCCGTTCTGGCACGAACTGGTGCCGCCGCAGCTCAGCCTCTAACTGCCCCACAGAATAAGGCCGCCCATAGCCAAAAGGTGTACCATCGCGCCGTGCCCAAACCCCTGCCCGATTGGGCACGATGAACAGCACTTTGCCCCCCGGCCCCAAGACACGCCAGCATTCCTCCAAAAGATCAAAAGGGTGCTGCGAGGTTTCAAGACCATGTAAAACAACAAGTTTATCAACATGCCCTGTTTCAATCGGCCAACGTGTTTCCTCGGTCAACACCGACACATTAGGTTCATTGGCTGGCCACGGCATCACGCCTTGGGGTCCTGGCATAAGCGCAATAACCCGTCGTGCATCCTCAAGATATGGGCGCAATAGAGGGGCTGCAAAACCATAACCCACAACGGTTTGCCCCTTTGCCTCGGGCCAGATGTTCAACATCTGTGTGCGCAAAGATTTCTGCGCCGCACGCCCAAGCGTGCTGCGATAATAGAAGTTCCTCAAGTCTTGTACATCAAGGTGCATTGCAGACACCTCCCCGATAGGTCAAATTAGGTTCAAATCACATTGCAGTGTAACAACCATCAGGTAAATGGCCATGCCCCTTGAGATCGTCACAATCCCCTGTCTTCAAGACAACTATGCCTATTTGATCCATGATGCTGCGAGTGGCCAAACCGCCCTTGTCGATGTGCCAGAAGCATCACCCATCTTGGCCGAATTAAGCCAACGAGGATGGGCACTTAGTGAAGTATGGATTACGCACCACCACCCAGATCACGTGGACGGGCTACCAGAAATTCTGGCGCAATATCCGGCAAAAATTGTGGGATCAAAGGGGGACGCCCACCGCCTACCCCCACTGGATATGGCCGTGGCGGATGCCGACAATTTCAGCTTTGGTGGCGAAACCGTTCAGGTGTTGGACATGTCTGGCCACACCATCGATCACATCGCATTCTATCTACCAGCATCTGATGCGTTTTTCACGGCTGACAGCCTAATGGTGATGGGCTGCGGGCGCCTGTTTGAAGGCACACCTGCACAGATGTATGCGAGCCTACAAAAAACTGCAGAGATGCCCCCCCAAACTCGTATTTATTCAGGCCACGAATACACCGCCAGCAATGCCTCTTTTGCTACAACGGTTGATCCTGCTAATCCGGCACTTATATTGCGTATCAAGGACATTGAAGACAAACACGCAAACGGACTGCCAACCATCCCTTCAACTTTGGAATTAGAACGTGAAACCAACCCATTCTTGCGGGCAGACAACCCTGAAATCCAAGAACACCTAAACCTAACCGGCGCATCCCCCGTTAAAGTCTTCACCGAAATTCGCGCCCGTAAAGATAGGTTTTGACGCAAACTTGATAGCAGGTTGATCAATCATATCGGCTTTTCAGCCCCTTTTGTAAAAAAAAACACTTGAAGCTGGCCACCGATCAACCAAACTCTAACTATATAATGCCACGGATGGTTCAGCCGCGAGATCGCTCGCCCCCCTAAACCGCCCCGATCGACAGGAGCACAACGTGCCTTCATTTTCGACCACACTAGAAAAAGCCATCCACGCAGCACTTGCGCTGGCAAATGATCGTCATCACGAGTTCGCAACGCTCGAGCATTTATTGCTGACGTTGCTGGATGAACCAGATGCGAAAAAAGTGATGCAGGCCTGTTCTGTTGACGCTGACGAACTGCGCGGTGCGCTTGTCAAATTCATCGACGAAGAATTGGCAAATCTGATCACCGATATTGATGGTTCTGAGGCAGTGCCAACAGCCGCGTTCCAACGTGTTATTCAACGCGCAGCCATCCATGTTCAGTCATCTGGCCGAACAGAGGTCACAGGTGCCAATGTCATCGTTGCCATCTTTGCCGAACGTGAATCAAACGCAGCCTTCTTCCTGCAGGAGCAGGACATGACACGTTATGACGCTGTCAATTTTATCGCCCACGGCGTGGCCAAAGATCCGGAGTACGGAGAAGAACGTGCCGTTTCAGGAACCCCTGATGGTCTGGACGATGATCTGGGTGTCACGGACGGCGAAAAGAAAGAAAGCGCACTCGAAAAATACTGCGTAGACTTGAACGTAAAATCGCGCGAAGGCGACATTGATCCGTTGATCGGCCGCGACAGCGAAGTTGAACGCTGTATCCAAGTGCTTTGCCGTCGTCGTAAAAATAACCCGCTTTTGGTTGGTGATCCAGGTGTAGGTAAAACCGCTATTGCAGAGGGTCTTGCCCGTAAGATCGTTGCGGGAGAGACACCTGAAGTACTGTCTGAAACCACCATCTTCTCGCTCGATATGGGCGCATTGCTTGCAGGTACCCGTTACCGCGGTGACTTTGAAGAGCGTCTAAAAGCAGTTGTGACTGAGCTAGAAGCACATGACGACGCGGTGCTATTCATCGATGAAATCCACACGGTTATCGGCGCTGGTGCCACATCGGGTGGGGCAATGGACGCCTCTAATTTGCTCAAGCCTGCTCTTGCCGGTGGGAAACTACGCACGATGGGTTCAACGACTTATCAAGAGTTCCGCCAGCACTTTGAGAAGGATCGCGCCTTAAGCCGTCGTTTCCAAAAGATCGACGTGAATGAGCCATCCGTTGAGGATGCCGTGAAAATTCTGCGTGGTATCAAGTCGTATTTTGAGGACCATCACTCGGTCAAATACACTGCTGATGCGATTAAATCTTCTGTTGAATTAGCTTCCCGCTACATCAATGATCGCAAATTACCAGACAGCGCTATTGATGTGATCGACGAGGCAGGTGCAGCACAGCATCTGATCCCCGCCGCAAAGCGCCGCAAGACAATTGGTATCAAAGAGGTCGAAGCCGTTGTGGCCAAGATCGCGCGCATCCCGCCAAAAAGCGTTTCCAAAGACGATGCCGTTGTATTGCGCGATCTAGAGGCGTCGTTGAAGCGCGTTGTATTCGGTCAAGACAAAGCGATCGAAGCACTGTCAAGCGCGATCAAACTTGCACGCGCCGGCCTGCGTGAACCAGAAAAGCCAATCGGCAATTACCTGTTCGCTGGCCCTACAGGCGTTGGCAAAACTGAAGTCGCCAAACAGCTTGCAGATACGCTTGGCGTTGAACTTCTGCGCTTTGACATGTCGGAATATATGGAAAAGCACGCCGTTTCACGCCTGATCGGTGCCCCTCCCGGCTATGTCGGCTTTGACCAAGGCGGCATGTTGACGGACGGTATCGATCAACATCCGCATTGTGTGCTGTTGCTTGATGAAATGGAAAAAGCGCACCCCGATGTTTATAATATCCTGCTCCAAGTTATGGACCACGGTAAGCTGACGGATCACAACGGCCGAACCGTTGATTTCCGTAATGTGGTGTTGATCATGACATCAAATGCCGGTGCTGCTGAGCAGGCGAAAGAAGCCATCGGCTTTGGTCGCGACAGCCGCGTTGGCGAAGACACTGCAGCTATTGAGCGCACATTTACGCCGGAGTTCCGCAACCGCCTGGATGCAGTCATCAGCTTCTCCCGTCTTCCGAAGGAAGTCATCAATCAGGTTGTTGAAAAATTTGTTCTGCAACTTGAAGCGCAGTTGATGGATCGCAACGTGACGATTGAGCTGACCAAAGCAGCCGCTGCTTGGTTGGGTGATCGCGGCTATGATGAGAAAATGGGTGCCCGGCCACTGGGGCGCGTCATTCAAGAGCACATCAAAAAGCCACTGGCCGAGGAGCTATTGTTCGGCAAATTGACCAAAGGTGGCGTTGTCAAAGTTGGCGTTAAAGGCGGAGAGTTGGACATCAAGACCGAAGGTTTGGCCAAACCGCGCATTACCGGTGACAAGCCACCTTTGCTTACTGCAGAATGATCCGCGCCAGCCTAACAGCCGTCGTAGCCCTTTGTGCCGCGACCGCGTATGTTGGTGCACAAGAGTTGGTTCTATCGTCCCCCATTGATTGTTCACTGGGGGACGATTGCTACATCCAGCAATATGTTGATCACACAGATGGTGAAGGTGTATCAGATTTTCGCTGCTCCAGCCTCAGCTATGACGGCCATAAAGGCACCGATTTCGCGCTCCGTACATTGGAGCAAATGCGTGCTGGAGTAGACGTGATTGCATCCGCTAAGGGGACCGAAATGGGAACCCGCAATAGTGTTGATGACGTCCTTTACACAGCTGCGAATGCTGCCAATGTAAAAGGAAAAGAATGTGGAAACGGCTTAGTTCTCCGTCACGGCGATGGCTGGGAAACCCAATACTGACATATGAAAAAGGGATCGGTGCAGGTCAAAACCGGTGAGGTTGTAGAGGCGGGCACAGTACTGGGGCAAATTGGTCTAAGTGGTCGCACACAGTTCCCGCATGTTCACCTTTCTGTCCGCAAAGACGGTAAAGTGGTTGATCCGTTCGATCCTGATGGCAGCGTTACATGCGGCGAACCTGACGAAGACACCCTTTGGAGCGAACCACTGCCGTACCGCGCGGGTGCAGTTCTATATGCCGCGTTTGCCGATCATGTCCCAGCATTTGAAGATGTAAAATCAGGGCGCGCCGCCGCACAAAGCCTGCCTGTTGACGCGCCCGCGATCGTTGTTTTTGGCTTTGGTTTTGGTGCTAAGAAAGGCGATCAAATGCGCCTTATCTTAGAAGGGCCGACTGGGATCTTGTTGGACAAAACGGTTCTCATCAAAAAGAACAAGGCGCAATTATTTCGCGCTATTGGTAGGAAGCTGCCAAAAGACGGCTGGCCAGTAGGCACTTATTTCGGGTCTGTGTCTTTACTGCGTGATGGCAAAGCCATCAGCACAGAAAAGACCAAAATCTCAGTCGAATAGCCCAGTTATTTTTCAGTAAACTTCAACTCAATTCGGCGATTTTGCGCGCGCGCTTCAGGCGTGTCTGCTCGATTGATCGGTTGATACTGACCAAAACCATTTGCAGCCAATCGGCTGGGCGGGATTGCCAAGAAATTCGCCATGTATTTCACGACAGATAATGCACGTGCTTGGCTAAGTTCCCAGTTGTCTGCAAACTCTCCTAACCCGGACAAGGGAACATTGTCGGTGTGTCCATCAACGCGGATGACCCAATCGATTTCAGGAGGAATTTCATCTGCGATACCGCGCAAAATTGCCGCTATTTTTGCGATTTCTCCCTCACCCAATGCGGAGAGCTGTGCACCGCCTGGTGGAAACAATACTTCGGATGAGAACACGAACCGGTCCCCTTCGATCCGTATGCCTTCCTGAGTTCCCAACAGATCACGTAAACGTCCAAAAAATTCAGACCGGTACTGGGCTAAGTCTTTTGTTTCCGCCTCGAGCCGCTTGCGTTCTTCTTCTTCGAGTACACGACGCCGGCGCTCCTCTGCGACCGCACGTGCCAGCGCTGTGTTCAGATCTGAGCCCAGTGATTGCAACTGAACCTGAGCCTCTTGATCGCGTTCCTCTGCCAAATTGAGAAGACCACTGAGTTCTTTGAGCTGCGTGCGTAATGCTGCCACTTGCTGGTTCAACAGTTCTGTTTGGCGCTGTGCCGCCGCGCTGATCACACGCTCCTGAGATAGGGTGGTTTGAGCATTCTCAAGCAGCAGTGCCTGTTGTTCTGTGGCAGACAGCAGATCGCGCGATGTTTGCTCGGACTGCAATTTGGCAGCCAACGCCGCGGTTAACTGCTTGCGTACCTCATCCTCATTTATGGCCGCAGTATTCAGCGACTGTTCCGCAACTAGTCTGGCAGCCAAAGCAGCAGATAAGCGCGCCTGAACCTCCTCAGAGGTTTCATCCCGTAACGCCACTTGTGCTTGCAAATCCGCAATTTCCTGACCAGCTGCTGCCAGTTGGACCTTAAGCGCTGCTGCACTTTGGTCTGTTAGGCCAAGTTGGGTCCGCAGATTATCAGCATCACTTTGCGCCGCGCGCAACTCAGCTTGTAGGGTTTGACTTTGTGATGTGCCCGCCTCAACTTGGGACAGCAAAGCAACCAACTGGGCGTTAAGATCGCCTTCGGCAGCGCGAGCAGCAGCAATTAGTGTCAGGGTTTCCTCAGCTTCGCGGCGCTTGGCTTCAAGCGACAGTGTCATTGCTGTCAATTCAGCATCCGCATTTTCCAGGCGATTTCGCAATGCTTCGGCGGCGGCGGCCTCAACCAACTTAGCAGCTTCTTCTTCGCTCAGTGCGTCTGCAGCCGTCGCAAGTTTTTGTTCAAGCGCAATCACGCGATCTCCAGCTTGTGCACTTTGCAATTGAAGGTCTGCAATCAATGCCTCTAAAGCTTCACGTTTACTTGCCGCCAATCTTGCCGCTTCACTTTGAGCGTCGATTTCGCTTCGGTTTGAGGCCAAAGCGAGGTTTAGCGCCTCTTGCTCAGATAGAAGGCGGGTTTGTTCCGTTTCAAGACGCGTTTGTTCCGTTTCGAGTGCGGCAATAGTACCAAGCGCGTCGTCGCGTTGTGCCAGTAAACCCGATACCTGCGCTTCAAATGCGGTAATCTGATTGCTAGCTTCAGCTAGTTTTTGAGCTTGAGTGTCACGCTCGGCCGTCAGCGTCGCAATAACATTTGCCTGTGCATTGGCTTGGTCGCGTGCTTCATTGAGCGTCGCATTAAGCGCATTCACACGCGCGTCCAATTGATTGCCGCGCCGTTCTTCCAGTCCTAAGGCTTGTGCCAATGCGGCGACTTCGCCAGCAAGGTCATTCAGTTCAACTTCTTGGCCTGAAATAGTCTCACGCAGAACAAATTGAACAACCATGAAAATGGTCAAAACGAACATCAGAACCAACAAAAGGCCTGTCATTGCATCCACAAAGCCCGGCCAAATCGACGCCTGGAACCGTGCGCCCGTGCGTCGTGATAAGGCCATTACTCAGCCTCGTCTTGTGATCTAGATCTTGCCGATCTACGTGCTTGTCCGCGCGGTTGTGAAAGCGCTTGGGCCAGTGCAGAAATATCAGTACGCAACTCTGCCATGCTTTCCTGACGACCTGCGGAAATTTCTTCGAGAATACGCAACATTTGGACATCGATAGACCGAAGACGCATCCGACTTTCCGCGTCCATACCACCTTCGCCTCCACCTTGGCTTTCAAAGTGTGCGATAAGGCGTTCTTGACCAGCAGCTACACGTTCAAGTGCTGAATTCTCAGCATCGCCATGTTGCATCTGGTATGTCATCCGTTCGATTGAATCGCTTAGTTGACCAAGGCGTTCATCCACCATTGAGCGGCTGACATCAGACTGAACGAACATCAGCTGCATTGCTTCCATCTGTTCTGCCATGTGATCAAGAACACTTGTCATCGCTGCTTGTTCAGAGGATGCATCTTCACCAGATGAGAAACCAACTCGTGTGATTGAGCTAAGCCATTCTTCAAGTTCACGATAGAAACGGTTCTGACCGTGCCCTGCAAACAGCTCTAAGATACCGACAACCAAAGACCCAGCCAAGCCAAGCAGTGATGAGGCAAAGGCAACGCCCATGCCGCTAAGTTGCGATTCCAGCCCAGTCATCAAGCGGCCAAACACCGCAACACTGGCCTCGCCATCCTTCGGGGCTAAGCTGCGGATAGTATCGACCAATGCCGGCACCGTCGTCGCCAAGCCATAAAAGGTTCCAAGCAGCCCCAAGAAGATTAGCGTATTGACGATATAGCGCGTAATTTCGCGGGCTTCATCAATCCGCGTTGCAACGGAATCCAAGATAGAGCGCGTTGACGATGTATTGATCTGCATCCTCGCACCACGTGTGCGTAATAGCGATGCCAAAGGGGCGAGCAATTGAGGTGCTTTTGAATTCACTTCTGAAGTATCAGAGGCAAACCGCTTAAGCCAAATGACCGACCCAATCAGTTGGAACACCTGCCAAAAACAGGCGACGACACCGATCATAAATACTAAAAATATAAAGCTGTTAAGCTGCGGATTGGCTTCGAACACAGGCAACACCTGTGGAAGCGCAACTACCGCGCCAAATGTGGTCAAGCCAATCACCGTCAACATCAGCACGATCTGGCGTACTGGTTGCGTGAAATGTGGCTGTGCCTCGTTGTCTGCCTGCGCCATGCGCCATGCTCCGGGCTTTGTGTCTGCTCTGGCTTACAACTTAGACAAAAATCACCTAAAGAGCCAAGGAATTATGCAACCAACTCGCGGACCCGTGCTGTAAGCCACTCTAAATCAGGGTCATGCAGGTCAATATCGCGTAAATGATTGGCTGTGTTGTACAAATATTCCCAATTCGGCCCACGCCCACCGACCGCATTGGCGATAATTTGCGCTTGCTCTTCCAGTGGCAGATCACTGCAATATTGTTCATGGCTTTCATCAATGACGAAGGTCACGGCTTCAACTCTACGCCCATCAGCCAAATTTAGCGTTAGTATTCTCTCTAAATACGCAGAGGATACCAATTCGCGCTCACGCAAATATTGAAGTGTTTCGTCTTCTTTCCCCTCAGCAACGGCAAAAGCGACACCGGCACATTGCGCACCCTTGCGTTCATCGAGTGCCAGAACCAAACCAGGATCGTCGACCGTCCCGCGATGGTGAATTGAACGCATGCAAAAGGAACGCGCGTAGTTTGGCAATGTTGCAACGGCCCGCTCTGCAATCTCAAAACCAGGGTTCCACAAAAGGCTGCCATAGCCAAACACCCACATCGTCATTCTCATCACCACTCTGGTTCTTTTCACTGACCTTGGATAAACCCGATTTCGAACCAAAGCGAAAGGGTCTGTTATGCGCTGGCTATTGTGGATCATCTTACTTGTGACGGTGGTGTGGTGTGCGTGGTGGGCTATTTTTGGGTTCGGTATGAAAACCGCACTTGATACATGGTTCGAAGACCGCCGCGTGGATGGATGGCAAGCAGACTATGCGTCACTTAATCTGCGTGGTTTCCCTGCCCGTGTTGACGCCGATATGACGGATATTGTGTTGGCTGATACAGACGGCGGCGTTGTGATCAATTTACCAGCGCTCCAGATTGGTGCACCGACCTATTGGCCTGGTGATCTAACTCTAGTGCTTCCCAGCGACCCAATTTCGTTTTTCACCGCTGAGGGGAGTTCATCCCTAGAGTTCGCCCAAGGCGCTGCCGATCTAAAGTTGCACCCAGGTTCTGCACTGGAGCTTGAACAAATAGCAGCACTGACAGGCCCATGGTCACTGAATACAAACGAACAAACCGTGTTAAGTGCGGACAATTTACGTTTGACGATGGACCAAAATCAAACCACGCCCGCGCGGTACAAGATTGACGCTGAGGCCACGAATTTACGACCTGGCGATACGCCGCGGGCCGCCCTTCGCCTGTCAGACGATTGGCCCTTAACCTTTGATTCTTTCACGCTTGATGCCGACATCATTTTCGACAAACCGTGGGATATCAGCGCAGTTGAAGCCGCGCGACCTCAGCCACGTCAGATCAAACTAAAGCTAGCCGAAGCCGTGTGGGCTGATCTACGATTGTTTTTCGCGGCTGACTTGGAGGTCGACACAACAGGCACACCTACAGGCACGTTAAATATTCAGGCCGAAAATTGGCAGGTGATGTTAGATTTGGCTGAGCGATCTGGTGCCCTTAGCAGCAATTTACGCCAACAAGCTGAAAGCGGGTTAAGTACCCTTGCCCGCTTTTCAGGTGATCCCAATGCTTTAGATATTCAACTGAATTTGCGAGGTGGCATGATGTTAATTGGCTTTATACCAATCGGTCCGGCCCCTAAGATCGTCTTGCGTTAACCGCAATATGGGCCACTGCGGTAGCGGGCCGTATCAAAATGGAAATGGTCCTGATGATCGCGATCAGCAGTAGGGCCAAGGACAGTTCCAAACGGCCCACATGCTTTTTTATGCGCACTGTACATCGTTTTGCTATCCGCGTTGTGCCAGCCCTTGAGGACCCTGTTGGTACGGTCATCATTCAAAACCCTACCAAAATATCAATAGCGCGGCCTTTTCCATGTTCTGAAATCTTCGCACCCGCTTTATTCTTCCGGGTGCGGTAAGAATAGTGTGCGGCAACTTTGCGACCAGACAACCCGCAACCATTAAGCTTGCCTGGAACACGACCGACCATCTCACTTTGAATATCTGGGTCCCCATAAACGGCCCCTTTGAGGCGCTTGTTCTTTTGCACCATCACCTGAGTGACAATTCCATTTGGGCGTAGCGTTGGGCGTCACGAAGAACTGGTGCCGATTGATGCAGCAGTCACCAGATGCAACCGGGCTTAAAGTGGTCGTTTGACCAACGCTTCGACATTGCGGGCCCATGTCCCAGCACGTCCAACAGGACGCAACGAGAGATCCAGCCCAGCCTAAGCTACATCGGCCATTTACATTGCTGCAATGAAAATGTGTCGGATCACTCGCCGTCCTTTGCCCCACGGCCAAAGTTTGGTGCAGCAGTGTCTTGCCCCGCTTCAATGATACCACGCCGAATGGCACGCGTGCGGGTGAAGTAATCAAACAAGTGGTCGCCGTCACCTGTTCTAATAGCACGCTGCAACGCAAACAGCTCCTCGGTGAAACGCCCAAGAATTTCCAAGGTCGCTTCTTTGTTACTCAGGAATACATCGCGCCACATCGTTGGGTCGCTTGCTGCAATCCGGGTAAAGTCGCGGAATCCAGCAGCTGAGTACTTGATAACTTCGCCATCCGTCACTCGGCCTAAGTCATCTGCGACACCAACCATTGTGTAGGCGATGAGATGGGGCGCGTGGCTGGTGACCGCAAGAACAAGATCATGGTGTTCTGCGTCCATCTCCTCAACATTTGAACCCATACCTTCCCAAAGCGCACGCAACTGAGCCACCGCATCGGTTGATGTGTTTTCCGCTGGAACCAATAGACACCAACGGTTGTCAAACAGTTCTGCGAATCCGGCTTCGGGGCCTGAGTGTTCAGTACCGGCAAGCGGATGCGCAGGGATGAAATGCACGTTGTCAGGCAGATGTGGTCCAACAGATTGGATAACATCCTGCTTAACTGAACCAACATCAGAAACCGTGGCCCCTACTTTCAATGACCCTGCGATTTCTGCGGCAACCGCCCCCATCACGCCTACGGGTACGCACAACACAACCAAATCGGCGTCTTTTACCGCGTCTTTCACATCATCATATACGTGATCGCACAGCCCGATTTTGCGGGCCGTGTCACGTGTTTGCGCACTCCGTGCAAAGCCAACGACTTCGCCTGCTAACCCAGAACGTTTCATCGCCCAAAACATGGAGGATGCAATCAGCCCAAGGCCAATCAAAGCGACGCGATCATATACTTTGGTCATTTTTTGCCTGCTTTAAAATTTTGAATGGCCCCAAGAACAAGGCGACATGCGCTTTCGTCACCAACTGTGATACGAAGTGCGTTGGGCAACTTGTAACCGGCAACACGGCGTACAACCAAACCTTGGAATTGCAGATATGTATCGCAGTTCTCTGCCTCTGCCTGATTGGCGAAACGTGCCAAAATAAAGTTGGCTTGGCTCACATCCGATGGGACGCCGATCTCGGACAATCCATTCGCCAACCACGTGCGCCATTTTTCGTTCTCATGGCGACAATGGTTTGTGTAATTCAAGTCACGCATTGCGGCCTCTGCTGCGTCCAATGCTGATTGGCTAAGGTTGAACGGTCCACGGATGCGGTTCAAGACATTGACCAATGCAGCAGGGCCATATCCCCAACCAACACGAAGGCTGCCCAATCCATACAGCTTGGAAAATGTGCGCGTCATAAAGACATTTTCACGCTGATCAACCAAAGCGGCACCACCGTCATACCCCTCAACGAATTCCGCGTAGGCACCATCAAGAACAAGGATCGCTTGGGGCGGCAAAGCATCAGCCAGACGGGCAATCTCGGCCTCGTCGATCATCGTTCCAGTTGGGTTGTTGGGATTGGCGATAAACACCAGCTTGGTTTTTGATGTACAAGCTTCAAGAATGGCATCCACGTCAGTCACGCGTTCGTTCTCGCGCACCTCAACAGGTGTCGCGCCCGCAGACAAAGCTGAAATGCGATACATCGCAAAGCCGTGTTCGGTGTGGATGACCTCATCACCCGGCCCCGCGAAGGCCTGGCACAAAAATGCGATGATTTCATCGGAGCCTGCGCCACAAATAATGCGATCAGCATCAAGTGATAAAACCTCACCAATCGCGCTGCGTAACCCAATCTGATCTGAGGATGGGTAACGGTGCAGGTTGTTGGCCGCTCGCTGATACGCCTCGATTGCTTTAGGGCTTGGGCCTAATGGATTTTCATTCGAGCTAAGTTTGATGACATTATCCACCCCTTCAATATGGGCTGCACCACTTTGGTACAGCTCAATATCCATAATGCCTGGTTGCGCCTTAATAGATGTCATTTCATCAGCCCTTATTTGTCAGGACAGACATATCGTTCTGAACGCCACAATAAAAGCTGGATTTCTGACGCACCCAAATTTCCGCTGGAAGTGTCACAAACGAAAAAGGCCGCCCAAGTTGGACGGCCTCAATACTATTCGAATTTCGGCGAAGATTAGTTCTTCGCGTAGAATTCAACAACCAAGTTTGGCTCCATAACAACTGGGTACGGAACGTCACCCAATGTTGGTGTGCGCACAAATGTTGCAGTCATTTTTGAGTGGTCAACGTCCATGTAATCAGGAACGTCGCGCTCAGCCAATTGTGTGGCTTCTAGCAAAACGGCCAATTGCTTGGAACGATCACGTACTTCAATCACATCACCCTCTTTAACGCGGTATGATGGAATGTTTACTTTTTTACCATTCACTTTGACGTGGCCGTGGTTCACGAACTGACGCGCAGCAAATACAGTTGCTACGAATTTAGCGCGGTACACAACAGCGTCCAAGCGGCGTTCTAGTAGGCCGATCAAGTTTTCACCTGTATCGCCACCAACACGAACCGCTTCGCCATAGATGCGACGGAATTGTTTTTCTGTAAGATCGCCGTAGTAACCTTTTAGCTTTTGCTTTGCGCGAAGCTGGATACCGAAGTCGGACAATTTGCCCTTACGACGTTGACCGTGCTGGCCTGGGCCATATTCACGACGGTTTACTGGGGATTTAGCGCGGCCCCAGATGTTTTCGCCCATGCGGCGGTCAATTTTATGTTTGGCAGACGTACGTTTAGTCACGACTGATCTCCTTCTAAGGGTGCCATTTCTGGCTGTGAAGGGCGTTGTCCTTTGGGCGAACCCCGACAGGCATCCCCTTGCAGGGGCCACCAACACCAATGAAGTCGCGCTTATACGGGGCGCAGGCACAGAGTCAACGGCGTTTTAGCGGATTAGTTTGGCAACTTCTGCATGACGTGGACAGGTGACGATGTGATCGTTGACCATCCCCACCGCTTCCATGAATGCATAGACGATTGTTGGCCCGCAAAAACGGAAACCTTCCTTCTTCAAATCCTTCGAAATTTGTGTCGACAATTCGGTAAAGGGAGGAACATCTGCTTGGGTCGCCCAATGATTTTGAAGAGGTGCCCCACCCACATAATTCCACAAAACGTATCAAATCCTTCACGCTGCTCAATATTTTGCCAGACCCGCGCATTGCCAATGGTAGCTTCAATCTTGCCACGGTGACGAATAATGCCGGCGTCTTGCAAAAGGCGTTCGACGTCATCTTCACCCCAAGTCGCAATGATATTGGGGTCGAACCCTGCAAACGCTGCGCGGAAATTCTCTCTCTTTTTCAATATCGTGAGCCAACTCAAACCAGCTTGAAACCCATCAAGAACCAGCTTTTCCCACAGTGCGCGGCTATCGTATTCCGGAACGCCCCAGTCGGCATCATGATAATCAACGTAAATTTGTTCGAGCCCAACCCAGCCGCAGCGTTCCAAGATAAATAACTTTCTAATTTAAGTGTCCGTCAATTAGCACAAAAAGCGCCACGTAAGTCGTTATTAGATCACCCAGCCACGTGATAAAAACGTTTTGCAAAGAGGTGGCACAAAATGAATCAGCGACACACACAAAAGCAAGATGCTGCAGGCGTAATGCAAAACCCACTCAACATCGCGATTGCCAAACGTGACAGCCAAACGATTCAAATGGTGGATACTGCAATTCAGCATAAACAAACACTGCTCGCGTACCAGCCCGTCATGATGTCCTGTGACCCACGGCAGGTTGGGTTTTATGAGGGGTTGATCCGCGTCATGGACGCGACTGGTCGCATTATCCCAGCTAAGGATTTCATCCACGTTATTGAAGATACCGAGTTGGGGCGGCGGATTGACGCCTTGTCGCTCAACATGGGTATGCAAAGCTTATTCAAAAAACCCGATCTGCGGCTGTCTATTAATATGTCCGCACACAGCATTGGATTTGGGCCATGGAAACGCAATTTTTACCGTTGGCTTGAGCGTGACGAAACCATAGCAGAGCGGCTGATCCTTGAGAAAACAGAGAGTTCGGCCATGAACGAACCACATAAAGTAGTGAAGTTCATGGACGAGCTTCAACTTTTGGGTGTCAGCTTTGCCCTTGATGATTTCGGATCAGGTCATACAGCACTTCGCTATTTCAAGGACTTTATGTTTGATGTCCTCAAAATTGATGGCCAATTCATCAAGTCCATCGATAGCGATCCAGACAATCAAGCGTTGGTGCGTGCGATGATAGATATCGCCAAACATTTTGACATGCTCACTGTCGCGGAATTTGTTGAAACACGAGCGGAGGCCGAAACACTAATTGCACTAGGTGCCGATTGCCTGCAGGGCTTTTATTTCAGTGCCCCATCGGTTCGGCCACGGTGGGCCGAAAACAGTGCGGTGCAAGCTGCGTCATAACGGCATCTCGCCCTGCAGCCAGTTGTCGCACCCAAATAAATGATATTAGTATCATTTTTGTAGAGCGTTGGTCCACTTTTAGATCAACGGAACTACCTAGCACTTAAACAAATTAGAGGATTTATTTTCATGACCAACATCGTCATTGCGTCCGCAGCGCGCACAGCAGTGGGCAGCTTCGGCGGCGCATTCGCCAACACACCAGCCCATGATTTGGGTACATCCGTATTGGAAGCAATCGTCGAACGGGCCGGAATTGAAAAAGGCGAAGTCTCTGAAACTATCCTCGGCCAAGTCTTAACCGCAGCACAGGGCCAAAACCCTGCGCGCCAAGCGCACATCAACGCAGGCCTTCCCCAAGAAGCATCAGCTTGGTCAATCAACCAGGTCTGTGGTTCGGGCCTTCGCGCGGTTGCACTGGCCGCCCAGCACATCCAACTAGGTGACGCGGAAATCGTTGCCGCCGGTGGTCAAGAAAACATGACCCTTAGCCCCCATGCCGCGCATCTACGTGCAGGCCATAAAATGGGCGACATGAAATACATCGATACGATGATCCGTGATGGGTTGTGGGATGCCTTTAACGGATACCACATGGGCCAAACGGCGGAAAATGTTGCTGAGAAATGGAAAATCACTCGTGACATGCAAGACGAATTTGCAGTTGCATCCCAGAATAAAGCCGAAGCTGCACAGCTTGCCGGACGGTTCGCGGATGAGATTGCAGCCTTCACGGTTAAGACCCGTAAAGGCGATATTATTGTCGACGCTGACGAATATATTCGTCATGGCGCAACTATGGCTGCGATGCAGAAATTACGTCCAGCCTTCGCAAAGGAAGGATCTGTGACGGCAGCAAATGCCTCTGGCCTGAACGACGGTGCAGCTGCCGCCCTATTGATGACAGCAGATGATGCAGAAAAGCGTGGCATTGAGCCACTTGCACGGATTGCGTCCTATGCAACCGCAGGTCTGGACCCGGCAATCATGGGCGTTGGCCCCATTCACGCAAGTCGCAAGGCATTGGAAAAGGCCGGCTGGAAAGCCGAAGATTTAGACCTTGTTGAAGCAAATGAAGCGTTCGCGGCCCAGGCCTGTGCCGTAAACAAGGAAATGGAGTGGAACCCAGATGTCGTAAACGTCAACGGTGGTGCAATCGCGATTGGACATCCAATTGGGGCATCTGGCGCACGAATCTTGAACACCTTGTTGTTTGAGATGAAGCGCCGTGGGGCGAAAAAAGGGCTCGCCACCCTATGTATTGGCGGTGGAATGGGCGTCGCAATGTGTCTTGAGCGAGCATAAGCACTTTAAAATTCACAGGAAAGGCGGGCCAATGTCCCGCCTTTTTTGTTTTTAAACAATATCTTAATAAATCAATAAATTTCAACACGTAATTATATTGCTAATATGAATTTTATTTTGTAATTAGATTGCGAGATCGATTTAGGAGATTTATAATGTCACGTGTTGCCCTAGTTACAGGCGGCTCCCGAGGAATCGGCGCTGCGATTTCAATTGCGCTAAAAGATGCTGGCTACACTGTAGCCGCCACGTACGCCGGCAACGATGACGCTGCCGCCAAATTCACTGACGAAACAGGCATCAAAAGCTATAAGTGGAATGTGGCAGACTATAATGAAAGCGCTGCAGGTACTGCACAAGTCGAAGCAGACCTAGGTCCAATTGATGTTGTCGTCGCTAACGCAGGCATCACCCGCGATGCTCCATTTCATAAAATGACACCCCAACAGTGGCATGAGGTTGTCGACACGAATCTAAATGGCGTCTTCAACACCGTTCATCCGCTGTGGAATGGGATGCGTGAACGTAAATTCGGCCGTGTAATCGTTATTAGCTCGATTAACGGTCAGAAGGGCCAGTTTGCTCAAGTTAATTACGCGGCGACCAAAGCAGGTGATTTAGGGATTGTTAAGTCATTGGCACAGGAAGGCGCGCGCGCGGGCATAACGGCAAATGCGATTTGCCCCGGTTACATCGCAACTGATATGGTGAAGGCCGTGCCGGAGAAAGTGCGTGATAGTATCGTCGCACAAATTCCAACTGGACGATTGGGCGAACCCGAAGAGATTGCGCGATGCGTTGCGTTTCTTGCATCCGACGATGCCAGTTTTATCAATGGTTCTACTATTACGGCCAACGGCGGCCAGTTCTTCGTCTGACCGGCATTTCAAATAGAATAAGGCCGACCCGTTTCCACAGATCGGCCTTTGCTTATCCCGTAAGAAGATAGCGATCCTTCAGCGGGAAGATTTCTTGCCAAACAACCAATTCCATGCCGCCTCTACAGCCAGCGCACGGCTTGCATGTGCCGCTTTGATTCCTTGTTGAACATCCGCGTGTGAAGATACTTCAAACATTTTTATAATCCTTTTCATCAGTTTTTCTGATCTGACAGCAGTATGATCCCTAAAAAACATGCTGACAAACGAGACTTTTCATCCATTCAGTTAAGCTGTATTAAACTGAATTATGGTAGAACGTCTCCCTCCCCTCACAGCACTCCGCGCATTCGATGCCGCCGCGCGCCACATGTCCTTTGCCAAGGCTGCGGATGAATTGCACGTCACACCTGCCGCGCTCAGCTATCAAATCAAAGCATTAGAGGAACACTTGGGCAGCCCCCTTTTCCGTCGACTCAATCGCGCCGTTGAATTGACCGAAGCTGGCAAAGTCTTGGCACCCGGCGTCAAAGACGGGTTTCAAACCTTGGCAGCAGCCTGGCGATCAACAGAACGTCTGCAAGACAACGAAACGCTTAACGTAACAGCAGGCCCTGCATTCACGGCCAAATGGCTTGCTCCAAGATTGTTCAAATTCGCGCAGGCACACCCCGAAATCGAACTCAGGTTTTCGGCATCACTTCGCATGATGGACTTTAGCCGTGACGGAATCGACGTGGCCGTGCGTTTTGGTTACGGCACCGACGACGGACTATTTTCTATGCCCTTAGCTGAGGAATGGGTTGCGCCGGTCATGACGCCCGAATTGGCGATGCAATTTCCAACACCACAGAGCCTCGCAAAAGCACCACTTATCATCGATCATAGTGTCGACTTCTTAGACCCACCTGCAGGCTGGTCTGAGTGGTTCGCGGCAATGAACGTAAATATCGGCGAGATTCACGGCGTGCAATTTTCACAGGGCGACCATGCCGTTGATGCGGCACTTGCAGGTGCCGGCATAGTACTAGGCAGACGTGCATTCGTTGTGAAGGAAATTTCTGAAGGCAGATTGGTTATGCCCTTTAAAACTGCATTGGGCACGGGGGCACGCTTTAGGTTCTTATGCACTGATGGCGTCGAGGATCAGCCAAAAATCAAAGCATTCCGTGAATGGATGATTGCGGAAATAAGTAAGACCGCTGACATAACTGCCGGGCTAAAAATTATCCCCGTTGGCAAAAAACGTTAGAAAAGTGGCGCAATCGCCTATGCAACCGCGCCAAACTTAGATTAGCTTGATAATCGCGAAATTTGTTCTTTAAGTCGAAGCTTTTGTTTCTTCATACTCGCCACTTCGATGTCATCGCTGGCGGGCGCGCGCTGCGCTAATTCTACCGCGTGACTGAGAGTGGAGTGCTTTCTTTTCAGTTCTTCCAGATGCGAGTTTAAGCTCATTCAATCCTCCTTGCTGATAAAGTGCATGATTTGAGTGAACCACGAAAAATCCATTCTGTCACGCTGCAGCTACAGTATGAGCATATTCGCGCTTAACGACCGGTTAAAACCTTAACCCAGCACCATCACGCAAAACCGATTTGATTTCAGGCATGTAGCTGTCCCCATCGCGCTCATGCTTTTCGCCACGGTGTAAAATGCACGGCGAAAGTAATTCAAATGCAGCGCGTCCATCTTTTTTGGCACGCAATATGATCAATTCAGCCTTGCGCCCAATCCGCGGAGTAAGAGGTAAAACCTGCACACTCCCTACGTCCGACGGGAGGGCCGCCAATAAATCAACTAATCGCTCTGCGCGATGGATCACGTGAACGAACCCTTTTGGCTTGAGGCGTTTTGCAGCCGCCTTCATCCAGGTAGACAGCGGTGTATCTTCGCCCAACGCTTCTTCGCGGCCAATATTACGCGCTGCAACGCTCGCGTTGCGATCATAGTAAGGTGGGTTGGCAAGTACGTGGTGAAATTGTTGTTGGCGGATCTCGTCAGGAAGATTAGCGATATCGGCACAAACGGTTTCAAGGCCATTTCTTCGCGCCAGCTCGGCATATTCTGGTTGGCGCTCAACACCTGTCAATTTTAAATTTGGAATTCGCGCCCCAAGACATAATGCCGCAGCGCCTACCCCGCACCCCAGATCCAGAACGGTTTCCCCCTCATGGGCCGTAACGGTTGCGGCCAAAAAAACAGGATCAACGCCGGCTCTGTATCCCAATTTTGGTTGCAATAACTGAATTTTACCACCTAAAAAGGCGTCTTTTGTCAGATCATCAGATTCAATCATATACCCAGCAGAATTTCATTGTCAGACATAATTGTGACTGCCAACTCATGATCATCGGAACGGACCATCAGTCGACGCGGGAAGATTCCAATCCCACCTTCCAGAACGCTCATATTTACGTCCATTTGAAAGCAAGCTATATCCTCCCCAGACAGAAGGGCCGTGGCAAAGGCAATAATCGTTGGGTCGGTGCTGCGTAATAATTCCTTCATGAAATACTATGTAATGACATGCTGCTCTACAGTCGAGGGGCCGCGCGGGGATATCAGATGGCCAATACAAGTTCACAGCAAAAACCACACGACCAAATGGCTGCTTATTTGGCTGACGACTTGGTTGCAGTGAACACATTGATCCGGGCGCGCATGGCATCAGAGCACGCGCCTCGCATTCCAGAAGTAACGGCGCATTTGGTTGAAGCGGGTGGTAAGCGCTTGCGCCCCATGCTCACGTTGGCTGCAGCCAAGATGTGCGGATATGACGGCCCGTTTCACATCCATTTGGCCGCTACTGTAGAGTTCATTCACACTGCCACATTGCTGCACGACGATGTTGTTGACGAAAGCGCACAACGCCGTGGTCGCCCAACCGCAAACCTTTTGTGGGACAACCAATCTTCTGTTTTGGTTGGCGACTACCTATTTTCGCGTTCATTCCAGTTAATGGTGGAAACAGGATCGATGCGCGTCTTGGATATCTTGGCCAATGCATCCGCAACAATTGCAGAGGGCGAGGTGCTACAACTCACAGCGGCCCGCGACATCGCAACGACAGAGGCCACTTACTTACAAATCGTACGTGGCAAAACGGCAGCCTTGTTTTCAGCGGCTACCGAAGTTGGTGGCGTGATTGCTGGCGCTGATGAAAAATTGGTAAAAGCACTGTTTGACTATGGCGACGCTTTGGGCATCGCCTTCCAAATCGTTGACGACCTCCTAGATTATCAAGGACAGTCTGCCGCAACTGGCAAAAATATCGGCGACGATTTCCGTGAGCGCAAACTGACGTTGCCTGTGATCAAGGCAATCTCAAAAGCTGATCCTGAAGAACATGCCTTTTGGAAGCGGACAATCGAAAGAGGCCAGCAAGAACAGGGCGACCTCGAAACTGCGCTTTCATTGTTGAACAAACATGGCGCGTTGACCGACACGCGTGATGAGGCAATTGAATGGGCTGCAAAAAGTACGGCTGCAATCGCGTCATTGCCTGACCACCCAGTCAAACCGATGCTGATTGATTTGGCCGACTACGTTGTAGAACGCATCAACTAAGTTTCTAAAACTTTAGCGTCAGTGACCCACCACTCGGGATGGGCCCGTTGAATACGTTGTGCAGCCGTTACTGCATCTTTCGCTGATGAATACAGCCCGAAACACGTCGCTCCTGAACCCGACATGCCCGAGGCTGCACCATCAGACAATGCAGCGAGCGCATCACCAATAATGGGCCGGAGCGCAATTGCAGGAGATTGAAGATCGTTGCGCTGACTGACCAGCCACTGACAAAATGCACCAAAGTCCGCCCAGCTAGGAATAACATCTTCCATTGCCGAGTTTGATTTTGTTTCAAGCGCAGAGAAAACGATTGGGGTTGGAACATCAACGCGGGGGTTCACTAAGACCATCCACATCTCAGGCAAGCCAATGACATCCGCGAGAACCTCTCCGATCCCTTGCATCCGCTGAGGCGCATTAGACAGACATACTGGTACATCTGCACCCAACGAAGCAGCGTCCAGATCGACCTGATAGCCAAGCTCTATTGCACCGCGCAACACCGCCGCAGCATCCGCTGATCCGCCCCCGATGCCGGCGGCATTGGGTAGGTTTTTCTCCAAAGCAATATCAGCTGTTAAACCACAGGATGAGGCCGCCTTCCAAACGAGATTGCTTTCATCAGTTGGAACACCCGCAGCATAAGCTCCACTGACCTCGAGTGACGTTTCGCTAGCCTGTGAAATGGTCAGTCTGTCCCCGACATCCGCGAAAACCACAAGTGAGTCCAACAGATGGTACCCGTCACTGCGCTGGCCGGTCACGTGCAGCGTAAGATTAATCTTCGCGGGTGCGAAGGCTTCAATCATCGTTTGCAACTTTCAGCGGTTCTGCACCTTCTTCAAGCAATACGGCATCCAACCCAATTTCTAATTTACGGCGCATACGATCTGGATCGGCTTCGCCATCAACTTCAGTTGGGTCCACAAAGGACAAGGCGCGGCTCCATTGAAACTCAGCTTCGCGTTTACGGCCAACAGCCCAATACACATCGCCCAGGTGATCGTTCACAACTGGATCAACTGCCATCAACTCAACTGCCCGTTCCATGTGCGCGACGGCTTCATCGTAACGACCCAATCGGTATAAAACCCATCCAAGCGAATCCACAATAAATCCGCTGTCGGGACGCGCTGCCACGGCCCGTTCAATCATATCTAACGCTTCAGCCAAATTAATCTGTTTCTCGACCATGGAATACCCGAGGTAATTTAGAACCTGAGGATGATCAGGGTTCAAATCCAATGCTGCCCGGAAGTCGGCTTCGGCCTGCTCCCAGTTGTCCAAACGCTCATGCGCAATTGCGCGTGCATAATGGATGAACCAACGCCCCCTTGACCCCTCAGGGACCAGTTCAAGCGCTCTATCATAGGACGCCACAGCATCCACAAACTCGTCTTGGTTACGTAACGCATCCCCAAGTGTAGAATGAACAATGGCCATACCCGGAAAACGGCGTGCAATTTGCGCCAAAACTTCGATCGCGGCGTCAGGTTTACCGGAACTGCGCAAGGCCGCAGCGCGTCCCAATTCAGCGGCATGTGATGCGGTGTCAGTTCTTGGAACTTTTTTATAGGCATCGATTGCCAGATCAAATTGACCAAGCTCTTCCAGCAATTCGGCGCTTAACAGCAATGCATCGATGTGGTCAGTGCGCAATGAATAAGCCAAGCGTGCATACAGTAAGGTGTAGTCAGCATCTGCGTCGCCGCGTAGGGCCCCCGCAAGGGAGTAAAACACTTCGGCAATACCATCGCTTGCTGATGTTGCATGCGTGAATGGAACCATCGTACCCGCTTCGAGCGCTTCCAGCAGTGCATCCAGCTCTGGGTCAGTTGCATCCCCGAACGCTAGGCGCAGCGATTGCACCGCATCTGCGTTGCGATCAAGCTGTGACAACACTTCGGCACGCGCCATGGCACCACGACGCGTTGCAGATGCACCATCAGCATTGCTGCTTGAGAAAAGGTTGTTGGCCCCTTCAAAATCACCAACCACAGCAAAAGCCATCGCTTTGTGATATTTCGCAAAGCCAGACATCCCTGGCTGTTCGGCAACAACATCAAATTCTTCAAAGGCAGCAGCTGCTTTGCCTTGTCCCAATTTGGCCCACGCAGATACCAACGTGTCGACCAACGGACCAATTCCGCCATTGTCGTCTGCGCGTGCAATCACACCATCAAAGTTCTTGTTCATCACCAAATCAGCGATCAGAACCATGCTTGCAGTTTGGCTACGTAATTCCAGTTGTTCGATTGCCTTTGCGATTGGAACCGCTTTTTGAATTTCACCTAGCGCCAAAAGCGACGAAACGGCGCCCTCCATCAGCTCTGGATTGGTCCGGTCGCGCGCAAGCGCTTTAACAAAATAGGTCGAAGCGTTGCTGAAATCGTTCTGCGACGTTGCCTGACGCCCGGCCAAATACGCTCCAGATACACTTTGCGCAAACGCTTGAGGCGCGCCGACGCTGACGGAAAAAGTCATTGCCACAGCAGTAGACATCAAAAATCGGATCACAGCATCGCCTCATGTTTTGGTTAAGTCCAAAGCTAGCACGTCAGCAAAAAGGTGCAATGGCTGGGGACCTTTACAGGCCACATTCGGCGCACAGATACGTGATCTAAAATGCAAAAAGGCGGACCTTCGTCCGCCTTTTTGTTTAGTCAATTTTTTACCCGCTTACATGTTAGGATAATTGGGGCCATCACCACCCTGTGGGGTCGTCCAGTTGATGTTCTGGCTTGGGTCTTTGATATCGCATGTTTTGCAGTGCACACAGTTTTGGAAATTGATGACAAACTTGGTGTCTTTGTCCGCTTCCTCAACAAATTCATACACACCCGCTGGGCAATAACGGGCCGATGGCCCCGCGTATTTTTCAAGGTTCACACCGACCGGAACACTTGGATCCATCAAATGCAAGTGAGCAGGTTGGGACTCTTCATGGTTGGTGAAAGAGTATGCAACGTTTGTAAGGCGATCAAACGACAGCTTGCCGTCCGGCTTTGGATAATTGATAGGCTTGTGCTTACTGGCTTCTTCAGTGCTGTCAGCATCGTTTTTACCGTGCTTGAGCGTGCCCAGAAGCGAGAAGCCCAATGTGTTACACCACATATCAAAGCCACCAACGACCAAGGACGTCATCAGGCCAAATTTTGACCAAAGCGGCTTTACGTTACGCACTTTTTTAAGGTCTTTGCCAATCGCACCCTCACGAACCTCAGCCTCATAGGCTGTCAATTCATCACCAGAACGATCTGCTTTGATTGCGGATATTGCTGCCTCAGCAGCGGCTTTGCCTGACAACATCGCATTATGGTTGCCCTTGATGCGCGGCACGTTGACCATACCCACAGAACAACCAAGCAAAGCAACGCCTGGCGCAACCATCTTAGGCATGGATTGATATCCACCTTCAGAAATCGCGCGCGCACCGTAAGCGACACGTTTGCCGCCTTCCAAAAGGTCCTTCATCATAGGATGATGTTTGAAACGCTGGAACTCCATGTATGGAAACATGTGCGGGTTTTTGTAGTTCAGGTGGACGACAAAACCGACGTACACTTGGTTGTTCTCAAGGTGATAAACGAACGAACCACCACCAGCGTTAGAGTTTAGCGGCCAACCCATCGTGTGGGTGACTGTGCCCTCTTTGTGTTTGGCTGGATCAATCTCCCAGATTTCTTTCATGCCAAGGCCAAACTTTTGTGGCTCGTGTCCGTCAGACAAGTTGTATTTGGCAATGACTTCTTTGGACAATGACCCACGCACACCCTCAGACAGGAAGACGTATTTGCCGTGCAACTCCATACCGACTTCGGTGTTTTCACCGATAGATCCGTCAGCTTCTAGACCGAAAACACCAGCGACTACGCCCTTAACTTCACCGTTGTCACCGTAAACCAGTTCGGAACAGGCCATACCTGGGAAAATTTCGACACCCAATTCTTCAGCTTGTTCTGCCATCCAACGACAAACATTGCCCATAGAAACGATATAGTTGTGGTGGTTGTTCATCAGCGGTGGCATCGGCGCGTTCGGGATACGCAACTGGCCGGCTTCGCCAAGCATGTAAAAATTATCTTCTCTGACTGGTGTGTTCAAAGGCGCGCCTTTAGCTTGCCAGTCAGGGATCAATGCATCCAGTCCACATGGGTCTAGCACAGCACCAGATAGGATATGCGCCCCAACTTCGGACCCTTTCTCAAGGACCACAACGTTGCAATCTGCATCAAGCTGCTTCAAGCGAATGGCGGCCGACAGACCGGCGGGTCCAGCGCCAACGATGACAACGTCATATTCCATTGTTTCGCGTTCAATTTGAGCCATTCTGTGAGTCCTTTTTCATAGGCGTCGAACATCAAGATTCGAACGAAATATTCTTTCACATTTTGCTACCCTAGCAGGCAGGTCAATGCAATCTCGACACAACGTAAATCAAATGCGCTTTTGCTGTATGCCTTAGAACCGTCAAATCGCTGACCCCGTGCGTCAGATCCTTGTGCACGTGAGTGACGATCGCATTGAGGACCGGCCAAAGAAGACGCCAAGCTGACGCACGCAATGCAACACAACAGCCAAGAACAGCCCAACATGTTTAGAACACTTGCATTTACATGCCCCTTTGGGTCATTTGGAACGTAACCTTTAACAGCGGCCCATTTGGGCCGCTTTTCACAGTTGGACCAATGTTATGGAAAAGATCCCAATGACCCGCAAAGGGCACACTGATTTGGAAGTAGAGCTAAAGCACCTGAAAACGGTCGAACGTCCTACCATCATCAGAGCCATTGCAGATGCACGTGAACACGGCGATTTGTCCGAGAACGCAGAATATCATTCAGCTAAAGAAAAACAGTCCTTCATCGAGGGACGTGTGAAAGAGCTAGAGGGCGTTATTTCATTGGCAGATGTCATCGATCCTGCAAAAATGTCAGGTACGATCAAGTTCGGCGCAAAAGTCACTTTGGTCGACGAAGACACTGACGAGGAAAAGACCTATCAGATCGTTGGCGAATATGAGGCCAGCATTGAAGCAGGTCTGCTTAACATCAAATCCCCAATCGCTCGTGCTCTTATTGGCAAGGACGAAGGCGACAGTGTTGAGGTACGCACACCCGGCGGTGTGAAATCTTACGAAGTTCTCTCCATCGTTTTCGCCTGATAGGATCGCAAAAAAATGTCCAATCAACCCTCAAAATCTCGCCCGACCCCTTTGGGTATATACGACCGCCCAGTTTATAGCGCAGTCAGTGGGATCGAGACCATCGCAATTGTCTTAAGTGTGATTTGGTTGATTGGCGCAGCCATTTTTTTCCTAACCTTGCCGGACCAACCTAATGCACCTGTCGATCGTGGCGGATTGCGTTTTCTTATTACGATGCTCGCAATCTTTATGCCTGTTGCAATGATTTGGGTTGCCGCCACCGCAGCTCGTGCCAGCCGTGTTATGCGTGAAGAAAGCCAACGTTTGCAGACGGCAATCGATGCTATTCGTCAAGCATATATCGCGCAATCACAAGGTCGCGACTTGTCTAACGAGCCCTCGGTTAGCCCCAAGTTAGATGAAATCGCAGCCGCCGCACGCAAGACGGAAACAACATTGGCAACATTCACAACACGTCGGGATGCTGCCAGTGAACCAAACCGCTCTACCACACCAGTTGTTGTCGAAACGGATGATCAACCTGCCCTCGCATTGGGAACAACTGCCGAAGACATCACTCCGCCATTGGCAACAGAAGACTTTATTAGGGCAATGAATTTCCCAGAAACCGCAGAAGACGAAGTTGGTTTTGCCGCATTGCGCCGCGCCCTAAAGGATCGCGAAGCAAGCCAACTGATCCAAGCGGCTCAAGACGTTTTGACTCTGCTAAGCCAAGACGGCATTTATATGGATGATTTGCGCCCCGACCGTGCACGCCCGGAAATTTGGCGTCAGTTCGCGGGTGGAACACGTGGTCGTTCTGTTGCTGCACTTGGTGGCGTTCGGGATCGCTCTTCATTGGTTTTGACTTCGGGTCGTATGAAACAAGACCCGATTTTTCGCGATGCTGCGCACCACTTTTTACGACGGTTTGATAGGGTATTTGCTGAATTTGAACCGCGTGCCAATGACAGCGAGATCTCTGCGCTCTCGGACACACGCACGGCACGGGCATTTATGTTGTTGGGCCGTGTCGCTGGTACGTTTGACTAAGTCTTGTCAGCACAACCTATATCGATCACCGCTAGATTCTTCGCATTAAAAACCGCAGAATAGCTGTGTTCATCAATCGTTAACGTCACGACGGTGCCTTGTATTTCAGACCCTGACACCCTGATTTGCCCCAAGTCAGATGCTGTTAGGCGATCATCCACATCAATGGTAAAGCTAATTGATGCGCCTGCTTCCAACCCGCCCAGTGGCATGCGCAAGCCTTCGGCACCATCGGCGACGTCCAGATTTGCAGCTGTACTTTGGAAGGGTTGGTACACCTCGACGCAAGAGCCACCACTTTGCGTATCAAAAATCAGCTTCCCAGCGGATGGGCGTAAATCAAATTGAACATCTGCCTGAATAATACCACGATCTGATCCGTTGGTCAGAACAAACCGATCAACTGGAGCACCCTCTAAAAATCGAACATCCAAGCTCACGTCGCAATTGGGTTCACCAGCAAAAGCCGCAATTGGGCCCGCTAAGAATAATGTACAAAGCGTCAGGATATTTTTCATTGCCGTCTCCAATTGATTGCTCAACAGCTAGACGTGATTAGTAAAAAGGCAAACCGGAGATAGGGTTTCACCCGCCAGCCAACTTGCTAGCGGATGAAATCAATTCTCTTAGGATGGCATGTTTGGGAAGTAATCTTCGCAATCGCCTTCGCGGTACACATCCGCGGTACAGCAGTGCAGACCGCCACCAAATGCATAAGCATCGCGCAATTCTACTTCGATCACGTTCATACCTAACTTATCCATTTGCTCGGCCTGATAGACCTCAGATTTCTCTACACAAACCGTTTTCGGGTCTAGTACCAAAACGTTCATAGACAACCATGTTGATGAATAGCAAAGCGCTGGTGGGGCGTTGTGCGCAGGCTGCGCTGCATCCACGATTTCCCAACCGTTGTCATTGTACATCTTACGCTGCTCTTCTGGTAGGCGGCGCTGCGGGTTGTTCAGGATCAAACCAGGGCGCAAAGGCGTAAAGGTCGCATCGATGTGGATTGGATACGGGTCACCCGGGAAGTTCACAGTATGAACGCGGTGATCAGGGAAGTGACGGCGCAACCATTCGATCCCTTTAAGGTTCGTGGTAAACCCATGCTGCACGACCAAGTCACGGCCAAAACGCAAAACGTCAGCGGCATCAAACAATGGCTCTTCTTCGGTTGTCACAAAGAACTTTTCTTCAGCCCACTTCAAGCGCTGCGTATCGCCAATTTTATCGCTTAGATAATCTGGGTGATAGTCTTCGTTAGTCAGGCGCGGCTTTGGCGCAGCTTCGTGACGGAATTTTGGATCGTCTTCAAAATACTGCTTTAGCAATGGGCGATAGTTTAGGTATTCGAACCAACGGCAACGATAAGACATTGTCGCTTCCAGCATTTCAGAACCGACAGTCAACAATACATCACGCGGTGGCATGCAGCCAAACTGGCTTTCGGTGTGAAAGTCAGGTGTCGTTACACTTTGGGAATGATCGATGCTGTTTGGGCGATCAACGCGTACGCCGCGCTTGGTCAACATGTCAGCAAAGTTATCGAGCAACTCATTCGCACGATCGATGGTTTCTTGTGGGCGGCGGCCCCATTGGCCACGCATGTCACTGTCTTCGGGAACCTTCGCGTCTAACGCAGGTTCTTCTGGTGGAATGTGGCAATCGTCAGCGCGACCTACGATCACGTGATGTAATGGATCCCATTCGTTCCAGCTGTTAACGACGGTTTTTTTGGCGGGGTTTTGCGATGTATCTGTCATCCAAACTTCGTAGACAGACTACTGCGATCAAGCAAGGCTGCAAACGACCCTCTGGCGACCTAAAAGCGACCCATATTACAGGCCAAAGCTCCCAAAGGGAACGTACCGCACAAGGTCGCCCTTGTTGATTGTCTGCGCATCCTCTGCCAATTCGACAAAGCCATCAGCCCAACTTAAGCCACTTATGCGACCTGAGCCC
>Ga0228672_1000018_pt1 | contig 143965 bp, 152 predicted proteins | sample 90DmetaG_FD_182788 | JGI IMG/M metagenome (GOLD analysis project Ga0228672, IMG submission 182788) | Seawater microbial communities from Monterey Bay, California, United States - 90D | ecosystem: Environmental > Aquatic > Marine > Coastal | place: USA: California | collected 2016-11-08 | reverse complement strand
AATCTACCATGTTGAAACTAACCTAAAAATGCATTGTTCTAGCGGCACCGTACAAACGTTAAGCGGGTGTGTAAAAGACTTTCAGTTGAGGAAAAAGTGTACTGCGATTGATATATCTCGCACTTTTGGTGATTTCTTGAAAATAGGTGATCGCAATGATGAATCTACGCATCTTTTTGGCCTTTTGGGCTCTTGGAAGGCGGACAAAGTTCGGTGCCTCCGCACGAGATCGAATTTCGGATCTGCTGCTTTTAAGTCAGTAGATTAATGTCCGCTTCCTCAGAACTCTAATCTATGTGGCGCGCTCGCAGCGAAAGTCGGCTTCCCGCCCTTTAACCCGTCACCACGTAGTCAGCTAAAGGCGCAACAGTGTTCTAAGTGTAAAGTTATTTGGGAGCGGTAGCGCACATCGCGACGAAGTAGCTGATGTAGCGATTGTAGCAGTGGTCGGTCGTCGCATATCAGTTTTGTCAATTAATGCTCGCGCGCGCGGCGGTGTCGTCAGTGTGTGATCTGGTGTTACGTGAAATGCGAGCCATTGTGATCATCCAGCTTATTTCACTGATGAAAACAACAGCCGTGAATGCATAGGGCCATATAAATAGCTTACCCTACAATAATCGAGAATGGCCGGGGGGGGTACGAGTAGCAAAGGGTGTGTATTCAGGTGGATATAAATATCGACAGTTTTGTATAAGTCAATAAGATCATATAGTTGTATGATTTAAGTGGTGCACCCGAGAGGATTCGAACCTCTGACCCCCTGATTCGTAGTCAGGTACTCTATCCAGCTGAGCTACGGGTGCGCTCGGTGGCGGTTTAGTCTTGCCTGCGAAAGTATGCAAGCCCTCGTTTTCGCATTGTTAGAAATTATTTTAGAAAACGATATCGAACTTCGGCAATTTAATACAAAATGAAGTTCCATCAGCTGATGTGCTCATCAATTCCAGTGTTCCACCGTGCCCACGCACCAGTTCTTCTGAAATTGCCATTCCCAACCCGGAGCCACCTTTTGAAACCCCGCCCTGAAACGGTGTGAACAAATGATCCTGTGCTTGCTTTGGTAAGCCGGGGCCAGTGTCTGCAACTTTGATCAGCCAGTTTTCGGCAGTTTCAGTACCCGTTACGGAAACTTCAGCAGCCCTACCCGTTACCATGATCGCTTGTCGTGCGTTGCGCACCAAATTGGAAATCACACGGTACAGCTGCTCTGCGTCTGCACGCACTGCCATGCTTGGCGGGATATTTGTGACAAAACGAACGTCGTGGTCGCCAACGGCCAATCGTTCGCCATCCATTACGTCAGCGACAATCGTTTCCAAAAGAACCATCGAGAGTGTTGGGCTGGGTTCTTCGGCTTTGCCAAAAGCCAAAGTGCTTTCACACAGATGTACAGCCCGTGTTATCGAGTTGACCAGTTTAGGCGCAAGGCGCGCGACTGTTGGGTCTGCGCTCATTTCGATACGATCGGTGAAAAGTTGTGCAGACGTTAGGATATTGCGCAGGTCGTGACTGATTTTGCTAACAGCACTGCCAAGCTGCGCCAATCTGTCTTTTTGACGCAAAGCGCTCGTCAGCTCCGTTTGCATTGATTTGAGGGCATCTTCGGCTTCGCGCAGTTCTGTTATCCCAGCACTTGGCGAAATGATCCGCCGACCGTCTTCAGGGGCCAAAGCGTAACTTTGCATATGATCGACAACCACTTTGATGGGTTTCACCAAAAAGATACGCACCGCGAAGAACAACAATGAGGCTGTGATGACAGAGATGACCGCTGACAAAAGCAGGATTCGCAGGCCATAATCGATCATGGCAGTACGAAGTGGCCCCGCTTCCATTGTAACCTCGATCAGCAATCCCGCCTCACGTAGTGGAGCCCCGATGACGCGGATAACTTCATTCTGCGGCTGCGTCAGGCGCATCACAGCGTCGCGCATCAAGACCACTGCGGTGCCCTCACGCAAATCAAACGTCTCTGAAATCTCGCGCGGCATTGGGGAAGACAACATCAGTTGCCGAGCCTCGTCGCGACGAAGCACGATGTTAAACACGCCAGCATTCTGCAGCAGTTCGGCTTCCAACTCAGTTTCCAGCATATCATCGGCCAATAATGCTAGTGATGCGATCTGTGCCCTCTCAAGGTGATCGAGAAGATAATCTTCTCGGAAGCGCGCTATCGAGGGCACAAAAATCAAGACCTCAGCCAACATCACAAAGATGGTGGTTAGAATAAGAAATCGACCTGATAGTGAGTTGAGCATTGTACCTCAGACAGCCAGAATCATTACGGGATAAACCGTTGTACGAAACCGACCACCCGTTTGACAGCCTTGCTATCAAACAATCTAGGAGTAAAATAAGCGCCCGCTGCGCGTTTGTTGATTTCACCGATTGTTGGGTAAGGCGCAACCATTGCAGCGATCTGGCTCATCTTCATGTTGTTGGCCAACGCCAAGGCCCATAGGTTGATCAGTTCACCCGCTTGGTATCCAACAATTGACGCACCAACTGGGCGGCCCTTTACGACCATCAATTTGATGAAACCCTTGGTTTTACGTTCCGAGATTGCCCGATCATTGTGGCTGTAGTGAAAGCGTACAACTTCCAACTTATCGCCATGTATTCCCTTTGCCTGTGCTTCGGTCAGGCCAACTTGGGACAGTTCAGGATCTGTATATGTCGCCCACGGAATATGTGAGGTTTTCGCTTTGGACGACAAACCAAACAACATTGAGCGGATAATAACCCCCGCGTGATATCCCGCAACATGTGTAAACTGTAGACCACCGGCGACATCGCCAATCGCATAGACACCGCGGTTGGTGGTACGCATGCCTGCATCCACAACCAGACCAGTGCGCGTGCGTTCAATGCCTGCTGCTTCGATGTTCAGCTTATCAATGTTGGCTTTGCGCCCAACGGCCATCAATAGGTGGGAGCCTTTAAAGACACGGCCATCTTTGACCTCAACTTCAATCGCGCCTGCTTTGCCTCTGATTTCGGCAGCCAACGCGTCCTCGGCGATTTCGATCCCCTCGTCACGCAAAGAGTTCAACACCACGTCCGCCAATTCAGGGTCGTCTTTACCCAGTGCTTTCGCACCCTCAATGACAGTCACCTTAGAACCCAGACGAATGTGCGCTTGTGCCATTTCCATGCCGATTGGACCGCCACCGATAATCAACAGATGCTTGGGTTGCTCACGCAGTTCGAACAACGTCTCGTTAGTCTCGTAGGGTACATTTTCCAAACCAGGGATCGGTGGAACCAAAGGTGAAGAGCCTGTTGAAATAACCACACGTCGGGCCGTGATGATTGTGTCGCCAGCCTTTACTTCGGTTGGAGAAATGAACTCTCCGTACTCTTCGATGACGTTAACGCCCAATCCTTCAAACCGCTCGACACTGTCCAGTGGTGCGATTGTTGCGATAACGTCCGCGACATGATTCTTAGCGGCCGCATAGTCGACCTTGGGCTTGTGATCCGCCACGCCGTACTGAAGGGCGTGTGATTGGCTGTAAGCAGCTTTACCGCTGGCAATCAGCGCTTTGGATGGGACACAGCCAAAGTTCAGGCAATCGCCACCCATTTTGTGGCCCTCAAGCAAGGTGACTGACGCTCCCATTTGACTTGCACCTGCTGCAACGGACAAACCACCAGAACCACCACCGATAACCAATACATCTGTTTTAATATGCTTCATGACTTATAGCCCTTTTTTGCCAGTTACGGCCTTAATGACGACAGGCACCAAAGACAGTGCCGCAAAACCCAAAATAGGCAGTAGAATGTGTGGTTCAAAGATGATGCCCAGATTCGGCTTTTCGCCAGCTGCGAACACTTCGCCCAAGCCCGCACCAATCGATGAAAAGACGGCTGTTGCGGGAATAATCCCAAAGAAAGTTGAGATGAAGAAGCGGTGCAATGGCACTTGCATAAAAGCGGGAATCAGGTTGGCGATAAAGAATGGGACGACTGGGACCAAACGGATCAGGAACAACATCGTCCATTGATTTTCATCAATACCATCTTTGATTTTCTTGATGGGACCCGTTGATGCCTCTAATTTAGCACCAAGTTTTTCACCAAACCCGAACCGTGCAGCAAGGAAGATGAAAGCCGCTCCAATTGCAGCACCTGTCACGCTAAGCATTGCGCCTAGAACAGTCCCGAACAGGAAACCGCCTGTAAGTGTCGCGAGCGTGGCACCAGGTAGAGAGAACCCAACGATCACCACATAAGCGACAAAGAACAAAAGGGCTGTCTGGAAAAGGTTTGCATCACGGTAAGCCAGCAATGCTTCGCGGTTGTCACGCAACGTATCAAACGTCAGGTAATCACGCAGAGTAAATGCCCCGATGATGGCGACCACGAGAATCACCGCGAGTGGCACATGCCTCTTTAGGTCTCGCTTTGAACCAGAATCAGGTTCGGAATTATTGGATTTGTTCATATTACGCATCACTCTTGCTCTTTTCATGTCCCTTATCAATGGACTGAACAGGAACGGGGCCGCTAGCGTGAAACATTATTCTCACGCGCCCTTGATAATTATTGCCCCTTTTAGGGTGTTTTCTCGCCGTTAATCGGGTAATTGAAACAATGGCTCGTTGATATCGATGTATTTGTTGCAAAACCGTCCGATTTCGCACCGCTAGGGTTTGACTTGGTCCTTGCAGCACTTTAGAGGACGAGCTTGAAATTAGACACGCACGGTTCGAATCTTGACCCTTGCGAACAATATGGAGACGGAGCGATGAAACGCACCTACCAACCTTCTAACCTCGTGCGCAAACGGCGCCACGGTTTCCGCTCGCGCATGGCTACTAAAGCTGGACGTAAAATCCTGAACGCACGTCGTGCTAAGGGCCGTAAGGAACTGAGCGCGTAATACGCGTCCAGACTGGTTGCTTAAATGACCCCGCCTAAGGCCTCTTTATCTAGCGATCTAGCTGATAAGGAACTGCCTTTGGCGGGTTGTTTGCGTTTGGGCACCCCATCAAAAATTGAAGTCATCCAGAAACGCGCTGATTTTCTGCGCGCTTCACGCGCGCCGCGCGTTGCGATGCAAGGATTCGTCCTGCAAATCAACGAACGGGGTGATGATGCTCCAATGCGCATCGGCTATACCTGCTCCAAAAAAGTCGGCAATGCGGTTGCTCGCAATCGCTCCAAGCGTCGATTGCGCGAAATTGCGCGACTCGTGCTGCCCGAGCATGGAGCTTCGGGCACCGATTATGTGCTGATTGGCCGACGCGACAAAACCGCTGAGCGCGACTTTCAAGATCTGCTTGCAGACTTGCGCACAGCGCTGTCCAAGGATCACCCCAAAAAGGCCCGAACATGAACCCGTTTGCGTTTGTCTTGGCTTTGCCAATTCGATTGTATCGGTTATTCTTTAGCCCTTGGGTTGGCTTCAATTGCCGCTACCAACCGACATGCAGCGCGTATGCCCTGGAAGCTTTAGACAAACATGGTGCCATCAAAGGCAGCTATCTGACGGCTCACAGGATCTGCCGGTGTCATCCGTGGGGCGGCGATGGTTATGATCCTGTGCCTGAAGAAAAAGACTGAACAATTCCCAAAGGGTGCACCATGCTTGATCAAAACGATGACATCCATCCCCTGTTCGCCGGCGCACCGCGCACGACTGAATTCAAAAAACTACGCAAACGCATTGTCCGCATGACCCAAGAGGTGATCAACCAATATGGGATGGTCGAGAAAAACGCGCGTTGGCTGGTCTGCTTGTCGGGTGGCAAAGACAGTTACACGCTGTTGGCCGTCTTACATGAGTTGAAGTTTCGCGGCCTTTTGCCCGTGGATATTTTGGCCTGTAATCTGGATCAAGGGCAGCCGAATTTCCCTGCAACCATCTTACCTGCGTTCTTGGAAAAGATGGGTGTGCCGCACCGCATCGAGTACAAAGACACCTATTCAATTGTTGTTGATAAAGTTCCGGCAGGCCGTACATTTTGTTCGCTATGTTCACGCCTGCGTCGCGGCAATCTGTATCGTGTTGCCCGCGAAGAGGGTTGTTCAGCCGTGGTTCTGGGTCATCATCGTGATGACATTCTGGAAACCTTCTTTATGAACCTGTTTCACGGCGGCAAGTTGGCAACCATGCCACCTAAGCTACTCAACGAAGAAGGCGACTTGTTCGTATATCGTCCCTTGGCACATGTTGCAGAAGTGGATTGTGAGAAGTTTGCATCAGCAATGAACTATCCCATCATTCCATGTGATCTGTGCGGTTCCCAAGATGGATTACAGCGCCAACAAGTCAAACAGATTATTGATGGCTGGGAGGCCTACAGCCCAGGGCGGCGTCAAATCATGTTTAACGCTTTGGCCAACACGCGCTCTTCTCATTTATTGGACACCCAAATTTTCGATTTCATGGGACTTAAACGGAAAACTGACCAAATTGACGTAAACTCTGACGCTATTCCTTCGCTGCGTTAACACCTCGCAAAGAGGTCAGACCTAACACTTCGACAAGGTTCGTTTTCTACGGATGCTTCAACGAGGTGCACAATGGCAGTCAATCGACCATGGTCTTGGCCCAAACTACGCGGCGAACTGCGTCATGCAATTGCGGGCACACAGGCATTGGCCTTTTTTCCAGCAGGTGTTTTGGCTGCTTACTGGATCGGTGGAGAACCCGCCTTGATCGGTACCGCAGTCTTGTTGCCAATCGCATTCCTTGCACTTGGTGGGTTTTCACATCGTACTCCTCCCAGTTTTCCGCTGCAAGGAACGCCTAAGACGCTTCTTCAGCGGGACGTCTTTAGAGAATTGGTAGATAAAATACATGTGGGAACGCGTGATCGCACGACAGGGTCTGCGCTGTTTCAAGTCCAGATTGATGAGTATCAATCTTTGATTGACCGCCATGGTCAGGCCGCTGCTGATAGTGTGATTAAGCGCATAAGTGAAAGAATCATTCCGCAAATGCGCGATCAGGACAATATTGCGCGACTGGGCGATTGCACTTTTGCCCTGTACCTTGGGCCAAGTCGACATAGGGATTTAGAAGTCTGCATTCAGATGGCTGGCCGCCTTCAAACAGCCATTGAAGAACCCGTTTCCGTGAATGGCGTTTCAGTATTCGTGACAACATCCATAGTTTTTTGCCTTTGCAGTCGTTCTCCGGGAATTTCGGGGGCGGATTCGATGCTTGCAGCCTCAATTGCGCTTTTGGAGGCGGAGAAACGCGGACCATCAACTATTCGCGCGTTTTCCAAAGAAATGCAGCGCGTGACGCAGGCGCATTTTGCATTGCATGAAGAGGTTCAGAATGCGCTGGAAACGGGGCAAATAACCCCTTGGTTCCAAACCCAAATATCCACAGATACTGGTAAGGTCACCGGCTTTGAGGCATTGGCCCGCTGGCATCACCCTGAACGAGGTATGATTGCCCCCGCTGACTTCTTACCCGCGATTGAGCAAGCCGGTTTACTGGAGCGGCTTGTTGAAATCATAATGCACCACGCATTCACTGCCGTTAAGTCCTGGGATTATGCGGGCGTTTCCGTTCCACAGGTTGGGGTGAATTTTAGTGGATCAGAATTGAACAACCCACGTCTCATTGAAAAAATCAGTTGGGAGTTGGACCGCTTTGAACTGGTGCCAAACCGCTTGGCTGTCGAAGTCTTGGAAACGGTCATTTCCGGGGCTGCCGATGACCAGATTACCCTAAACATCAACGGTCTGGTCGCCCTAGGGTGCCACGTAGACCTGGATAATTTTGGAACGGGTCATGCTTCAATCTCATCAATTAGACGTTTCAAGATTGATCGCCTTAAGATCGACCGTTCCTTTGTCATGAAAGCTGACAGGGACCCCGAACAACAACGGATGATCAGTGCAATCCTGACAATGGCCGAGCGCCTGAACCTTGAAACCCTAGCCGAAGGCGTCGAAACCGTTGGCGAGCACGCATTATTGGCCCAATTGGGCTGCAATCATGTGCAGAGATTTGGCATCGGAAAACCCATGCCATTCGAAGAAACGTTGGATTGGATGAGAGCACATGAAGCCAAGCTTCTGGATCCTCCTAAAATTCGTGGGCATCATACTGGTTAACCAAAACATCACAAATACCTGAAAATCAGCACCTATACGCACCTAACCAAGGCCCCAAATGACCGAATCCACTTGACCTTCAGGCCTGCACTATGTTGAACCCCACACTGAACTCAACGACATTAGGTGGCAGTCCCAAATGGATGATCAGAACAAAAACCTCATTCTGGCAACCGTACTCAGCTTAGCTGTAATTTTAGTATGGACTGTCTTTTTTCCCGCGCCAGAAATTGTAGCGCCAACAGAGACCACGATTGTGTCCGCTGATGGCACTGTCGCGACGCCTGATGCCGTCACCGCGTTAACCCCAACAGCACAAACTGATGCTGAAAATGTTGTTGCAACTGGTGCCGCCGCACCTGCGGCATTGCTTGCAGCTCCGCGTACTGCAATCGAAACACCACGCCTTAGCGGAACAATCTCCTTGCTGGGTGGTCGTATCGATGAGCTAAAATTGAGCGACTATAAAGTCACGCAAGATGAGGGCGCAGACACCGTTACGTTGTTCTCACCTGTTGGCAGTGACTCACCATATTACGCGCTCTTTGGTTGGGCCGCGAGCACCGGCGTAACACCCGAGACCGTGCCAAACGCAAATACAAACTGGGAGCTTGTTGACGGTGATATTCTTGCACCGGGCAAGCCAATCACTTTGGCATGGGATAATGGCGCAGGCCTCTTGTTCAATCGCATTTATGATGTCGATGCTGATTACATGTTCACAATTACACAAAACGTAACGAACAACGGTACCACCGCTGCATCCATGGCACCATATGGTGTTCTTGCGCGCCACGGCGAACCGAAAGACCTAAAGAATTTCTTCGTCCTGCACGAAGGTTTGGTCACGATGGCTGATGAGCTGACGGAGACAAATTGGGATGACATGCCTGATTTCGACATCCATCCAAAAGAGGGTGTTCCCGCAGAGCGCATAGAGGATGTCAAAAATGGCTGGATCGGCATGACCGACCACTTTTGGATGACTACCTTGATCCCAGCCCAAGACGTTTCATCGCGCCTGACAGCCAAGTACAATCCATCGTTGGACATCTATCAAACAGAGACTGTGATGAACAAAGTCACCGTCGAGCCTGGTGCAACAGCGTCCAACACGATCCGCCTGTTTGCAGGTGCCAAAGAATGGGAAACCATTCGTGAATACCAAACGGATGGTGTTACCAAATTCATCGACAGTATCGACTGGGGCTGGTTCTTTTTCCTGACCAAGCCAATCTTCTGGTTGCTTCACGAAATCAACAAATTGATCGGTAACATGGGCTGGTCAATCATTGGCCTTACCCTGATTATCAAAGCTGTTTTGTTCCCACTGGCTTATAAATCTTACGTCTCTATGGCGAAGATGAAAGAGCTTCAACCGGAAATGGAAAAACTGAAAGCGGCTGCAGGCGATGATCGCCAAAAGATGCAGCAAGGTATGATGGAGCTCTATAAGAAAAACAAAGTGAATCCTGCGGCAGGCTGCATGCCGATCTTGCTTCAGATTCCTATCTTCTTTTCCCTCTACAAGGTTATCTTCGTCACAATCGAATTGCGCCACGCCCCGTGGTTTGGCCCATTTCGTGACCTTTCAGCCCCTGACCCAACAACTCTGCTGAACCTATTTGGACTTTTCCCAAATGGCGCACCAGAAGCAGGCAGCGTCATGGCGTTGATCTTTATCGGCATCTTGCCAATCATCCTTGGTATCTCAATGTGGTTGCAGCAAAAGCTGAACCCGGCACCAACAGACCCAACACAGCAAATGATTTTTGCATGGATGCCATGGGTCTTCATGTTCATGCTGGGCAGCTTCGCCAGTGGCTTGGTCGTTTACTGGATCGCCAACAACACAATTACTTTCACTCAGCAATATTTGATTATGCGCAGCCAAGGTTACAAACCTGACGTATTCGGCAACATCAAAAGCAGTCTGAAAAGAAAACCTAAAGAGGACTAAAGCATGTCATCAGTCTCAAGCATCTGGCGTCACCCGATCAAAGCCCTTGGCCGAGAATCGTTAACGTCAGTTGCTTTGAAGACTGGTGAATGCCTGCCTTGGGATCGTGTTTGGGCTTTAGCCCACGAAGCATCCAAAGCGGCGATTGGCGAATGGGCCCGCTGTGGGAACTTTAACCGTGCTGCTGGTGTCCCTGCCCTCATGGCAATCACGGCCGAACTTGATGAAGCAACTCAAGAAATCACTTTGCACCATCCCGATTGTCCAGACCTTACGTTTCATCCAGATGATGCCCCTGAGGCACTCGTCGTTTGGAGCGCCCCACTTGTCCCTAGCGGTCGCGCACAGCCAAGCCACGTTATGCGCCTAGACAAACATGGGTATCCTGACAGCGCCTATCCATCCGTTAGCTTGGCCAACACCGCGTCGCACAATCAAGTAGAGCAACACCTTGGGCGTGATTTGTCGATTCACCGCTGGCGTTCCAACATCTGGTTCGATGGTGCCAAGCCTTGGGCTGAATTTGACTGGGTCGGCAAAGATATTGTGATCGGGAACGCCATATTACGTGTAAAAGAGCCCGCAACGCGTTGTATGTCCACAGCAGCCAATCCAGAGACTGGCCAGCGGGACGCAGATACGTTAGGGGCCTTGGAACACTTCGGCCATCAAGAATTTAGCGTCTTGGCGGAAGTTATCCAAGATGGAACAATCGCCCTAGGCGACAGCATGCAGGTACTATGATGCAAATGCAATTTAACATCGCCGAAGAGCCAGAGGCCCTAAGCAAAGAAAAAGGTCGTCTGCTGTTTGCGGGCGAGACCGACTTTGTAAAAGGTGTCGTCGCAATGGACGGGATGCCCGATGCCGATCGTATGGAAGTTTGCTTTGCAGGCCGTTCCAACGTTGGCAAATCGACTTTGATCAATGCGCTAACCGGTCGCAAAGGATTGGCGCGTGCGTCAAACACCCCGGGCCGTACGCAAGAGATCAACTATTTCACTGCTGGTGATGAACATTACCTCGTCGACCTTCCGGGTTATGGTTTTGCAAACGCCCCATTGCCGGTCGTCGAAAAGTGGCAGCGCTTGCTCAAGCAATACCTGTCTGGTCGTCAAACTTTGCGCCGTGCCTTTGTATTGATCGATGCGCGCCACGGCGTGAAACCTGTCGACGAGGAAATCATGTCTTTGCTCGACAGTTCTGCTGTGATTTTCCAAGCCGTTCTAACCAAAGCCGACAAGGTGAAGGAAAAAGAACGTTTCAAAGTTATCGAACAAGTGAAAAGTAAACTGGCTGCCCACCCTGCTGCTTATCCCGAACTGGTTGTAACCTCTTCGGAAAAGGGTTGGGGCATCGAAACGTTGCGCGCTATCATCGCAACCCTCGAATAGTTGATCGAACGGAAACGGGATGAAGACGCAAGACATGGATCGCAATTGGATTGAAACCGCCGAAACACTTAGCAGCGCTTTGCCTTATATGCAGCGTTACTCTGGCGCGACGGTCGTTATTAAACTGGGCGGTCACGCGATGGGCAGCGATGAAGCCATGGCAAGTTTCGCACGCGATGTTGTTTTGATGCAGCAAGTGGGCGCAAATCCCGTCATCGTTCATGGCGGTGGCCCAATGATCAACGCCATGCTTGAGCGTCTCAATATCCAATCTGAGTTCGTGAACGGCAAACGCGTAACTGATGCAGCAACCATGGAAGTGGTTGAGATGGTTCTAAGTGGCTTGGTTAACAAACGTATTGTTCAGGCCATTGGAGCCCAAGGTGGTCGCGCTGTTGGTTTATCCGGTAAGGATGCCCAATTGGTCACGTGCACCCAAACAAATCCTGAGTTGGGATTTGTAGGCACGCCATCTGTGGTGGATGCCTCGATTTTGGAAGACCTATTTAGTAGCAACATTATTCCCGTCATTGCGCCACTAGGTGCTGGCGAAAATGGTGAGACATTCAACATCAACGGCGATACCGCTGCTGGTGCTATTGCGGGAGCATTAAAGGCTGATCGCCTTCTGCTGCTAACGGATGTTGCTGGCGTTAAAAATGCGGACGGCGAAGTGCTGACTGAAATGACTGCGGCCCAAATTCGTAAACTTACTGCGGATGGAACAATTGCTGGGGGCATGATCCCCAAGACGGAAACCGCATTGGATGCCATCAACGAGGGCGTTCGCGCGGTTGTTATCCTTGACGGTCGTGCGCGTAACGCTTGTTTGCTTGAGCTGTTTACTGACCACGGCGCAGGCAGCCTGATCCGCGACTAACGCAACTGTGTCCATGTGCCGCTTGGCACGTGGTTCCAAACGCCATAGTTTGCAACACATGGAAAATGAATCTTTTGTCCGGCTTGGTGTATTCTTGGGTCTGTTCGCAATGCTTGCATTGATCGAAACCCTCGCCCCCCGCCGTGTGCGCACCCAAACCCGTAAAGCCCGCTGGGTCACGAACTGGAGCTTCACTGTCATCAACACGGTCGCTTTGAATGCAATGGCATTTGCGTTGCCATTGCTGGCTGTAGGTGCTGCAATTGATGCGCAGACCCAAGGGTGGGGTTTGTTCAACGCATTCAGTTTGCCGATCTGGCTTGAAGTTGTTCTTGTGATCTTAATCTTGGATTTCTCAATCTGGCTTCAGCATTTGATCACCCACAAGGTTCCCCTACTTTGGCGTTTGCATCAGGTTCACCATGCCGATGTCGACATTGATGTATCTACCGCCATTCGGTTCCACCCAATCGAGATTGCTTTATCAATGCTTTTGAAAATTGGGTTGGTCTATTTGCTAGGCCCTGCCGCCTTTGCTGTCATCTTATTTGAGGTGATCCTGAACGGTACGGCTATGTTTAATCACGCCAACATTCGCTTACCCTTGGCCATTGATGCAGTTGTGCGACGCGTTTTAGTGACGCCAGACATGCACCGCGTTCATCACTCAACGCACCGACATGAGCACGACAGTAACTATGGTTTCTCATTGTCGATCTGGGATCAGATGTTCGGCACATACATCGCCCAGCCATCTGGGGGTCATGATGAAATGGACATTGGGTTACGCTGGCAGGACGAGCGCCCTAGCCGTTTTGGATGGTCACTCAAGCTACCTTTTACTAACAAATGAATGTAGATATCACTGCGCTGCTAAGCCCAAAAGTTGAACCGCACGGATTGTTCGTCATGGGACATGTTGTTGAGGCTGACCACACATTGGCATTGATCGGTGCTGACAGTGGTTTTTGGGGTCACTTCAAATGTGATGCTGAATATTCAGACGGGCAACCCAACCCAATTGATCGCTGGTCCAAGCGCATCATCAATCAGATCGCGGCAGACCATAAGGGGGCTGCTGTATTCCCCTCCGACGGCCCCCCTTACGAACCGTTCATCGCGTGGGCCACTCAAAGCGGTCGTTTCTGGCAAAGCCCTACAGGGATGTTGGTACATGATACCGCCGGCTTGATGATTTCAATCCGTGGAGCGATCAAAGTGCCGTTAACCAGCAAGAACCAGCAAGCGGCGGCAAGCCCGTGTGAGAGCTGCGTAGAGCGGCCCTGTGCCACCGTCTGCCCCGTCTCAGCCCTATCTGCCGACCATTTCTATGATGTCCCCACCTGTAAAACACATTTGGCGACAGAAGCGGGATTAGATTGCATGACAGGTGGTTGTTTGGTCCGCCAGATTTGTCCAATCAGCCAATCGTTCAATAGACCCGCAGAGCAAAGCGCGTTTCACATGGAAGCTTTCATGCCCAAATGAAAAACGGCCGCCCGAAGGGGCAGCCGTTTCAATTTCTCACATGCGCAAAATGCGCTGGAGCTTAGTGACCCAAGATTTGGCTTAGGAACAATTGTGTCCGTGGGCTTTGTGGGTTGTTAAAGAACTCTTCCGGCTCGTTTTGCTCAACGATCTGACCTTCGTCCATAAAGATAACGCGGTTTGCAACCTGACGGGCAAAGCCCATCTCGTGCGTCACGCAAAGCATTGTCATGCCTTCTTCAGCCAGCTCGATCATGGTGTCGAGCACCTCTTTAATCATCTCAGGGTCAAGCGCAGATGTTGGTTCATCGAACAACATGATGCGTGGCTGCATGCAAAGCGAACGGGCAATCGCCACACGCTGTTGTTGGCCACCCGACAATTGGCCTGGGAACTTGTTAGCTTGGTCAGGGATTTTCACCTTCTCAAGGTAGTGCATCGCCAGCTCTTCGGCTTCTTTCTTAGGTGTTTTACGCACCCAGATCGGAGCCAAGGTCAGGTTGTCCAAGATGCTGAGATGAGGGAACAGGTTAAAGTGCTGAAAGCACATGCCCACTTCTGAACGGATCTTGTCGATGTTCTTAAGGTCGGACGACAACAATGTGCCATCGACTTCGATAGAACCCTTTTGGTGCTCTTCCAACGCGTTGATACAACGGATCAGCGTGGATTTGCCTGAGCCTGAAGGCCCACAAATCACGATCCGTTCACCGCGTTGAACGGTAAGGTCGATGTCGCGCAGCACGTGGAATGTGCCGTACCACTTGTTCATGTTCTGGATGCTAATCGCGACTTCGTCGGACACTTGCATTTTTGCTTGTTCAGCCATGTTCCGGCCTCCTTATCGGTGATCTGTCGCAAGACGGCGTTCTAGCCACTGCGAATATTGTGAAATGCCGTAACACACGACAAAGAAAAGAAGCGCTGCAAAGCTGAACAGCTCCCAGTAGACGCCGTTCCAATCCGTTGAGGCCAAGATTGGGCCACGGATCATGCCGACCATATCAAACATCGAAATAACCGATACCAATGTGGTGTCTTTGAACAGTCCCACCGCAATGTTCACGATCCCAGGGATCGAGATCTTAAGCGCTTGCGGCAAGATGATCAGGCGTGTCGCTTGGGCGTAATCAAGGCCCAATGAATCCGCTGCCTCATATTGACCCTTTGGCAAAGCCGCCAAACCACCACGGATAACTTCCGCAATATAGGCCGCTGAGAACAATGTGATCATGATCACAACGCGGATGAACAAATCAACACCTGAACCTGGAGGGAAGAAGTAGCCCAACATCACGCTTGCTACGAACAGCAATGTAATCAACGGAACGCCACGAATGAATTCGATGAAGATCACGCAGACATATTTGATCAGTGGCATGGATGACTGACGACCCAGCGCCAAGGCAATACCCAACGGCAATGATAAGGACACACAGGTAACACCCAGCATCATGTTCAGCATGAAACCACCCAAGTCGCGGGAGGGTACTGTCTCTAGGTAACCGATGGAAAGAAGTGCACTGTCAGAGTCAATGAATTTCGAAAGCGACCAAACCACCGCTGCGGAAACAACACCTGCCCCCATGGCCATTGCAAAGCTGGTTTTTTCCAACCGCACAAACACCATATAACCCACGATCAAACCAACAAGTGCAAGGATCGGGTTTAGGATAGGTCCGCCCCAGATCAGCCAGAATGCGATGAACGGGTATAGCCCTGTAAAGATCAACAACTTGCGCGGCAGATCAAAGAAAAGCACTGGTGCAAATGCAACAAACAGCATCGCGAACGCTAGCGCAGGACGCCAATACAGTTCGGTCGGGTATTTGAACCCAAACAGCAACTGGTTCCACCGCTCAGAAAGAACAGCAAAACAAGCACCTGTTGTTCCATCAAGAATTTCACGACATGCGGCCAATGTTGGCGCATCCCAAATTCCGTTTAGAACCCACGGCATCGTATTCGAAAGGATCATATAGATCGCAACGAATGCTAGAACGGTTAGGATAGAATTCCCGACACCGTCAAACAGGTTGTCTTTAAGCCATTTAGCCGGCCCTGCCGCATTAACTGGCGGAGCAGAGGCTGGTACGGATTCCGTACGCACAAAGGCGACGGCATTGGCAGATGTATCTGACATGGCTCAGCGCTCCTTCAGTTTGGTAGAGTTATTATAAACGTTCGCAACCGCGGAAATGATCAACGAAATCGTTAAGTAGAACAACATCAGCAACACGATACATTCGATCGCACGACCCGTTTGGTTCAACGTGATGCCGCCCAAGGTTGCTGTTACGTCGGCGTAGCCAACCAAAATCGCCAATGAAGAGTTTTTGGTGATGTTCAGATATTGCGAAATCAACGGAGGAATGATGACGCGCAAAGCTTGTGGCAGAACAACAAGGCTCATGATGCGGTTGGGCCGAATGCCCAATGCGCCAGCAGCTTCGGTTTGTCCTTTAGATACCGCCTGAATACCTGCACGCACGTTTTCTGCGATGAAAGCCCCAGTGTAGATGGACAGGGCAAACCAGATTGCAATCAACGGCGCACCGATCTTGATACCGCCTTTAAAGTTAAAGCCTTTGAGCTCTGGGATATCAAAGGTCAGGCCTGTGATAATGAAGAACGCAATCAGTGGCAGGAACCAAATCGCTAGGTTTGTCACAAGGGTCGCTGGGCGAATGCCCGTGGCTGCTTGGATGCGCGTGGCACGACGCGTTACTGTGCGTGCGCCAAAGAAGGAGCCAACGAGAATTGCGATAGCAACAAGCCAACCGATACCAGCCGACAAGATACCCATCTCACCAAAGATACGTGAGAACTCTGGTCCCGGAATGTAGACACCGCGGTTTGTGAAGGCTGAAATGCCCAAGAACATTGCGGCTTCAGCATCTTCACCGCGAAACGCGCGTGGTGCCGGCATGACAACCGTCATGATACCGTAAATGATTAGGATCCAGATCAGAACTGGAATGTTGCGAAAGATCTCGACGTAAATCGACATAAGCTTGCTGACTAACCAGTTGTTCGACAGGCGCAGAACACCCGCGAACACACCGAAGATGGTCGCCATAACACAGGCCAAGCCCGCAACAAGCAACGTATTCAGAATACCGACAAACGCAGCTTTTAAGTTGGTTGATTGGCTGGTGTATTCGATCAATCGCTGGTTAATATCATAACCTGCAGGCGCACCCAGAAATGAGAAATCAATGTTCAAACCCAACCGTTGAAGGTTGGTGACAACATTGTTGGCAAGATAAAAAATTGCCAATGCCAGCAGGATAGCCGCGATTGCTTGCAAAGTAAGCGACCGGTAGCGGGTATCATTCAACAGCATAGATAGCCGGAACGAACCCTTTGGAGGGTCGGTCATAATTGTCATGGATTGGTTCCCCGTGTTCCAGCCGTTGCTTAATGCGGCGTCTATGCGCCAAAGGCCGAAGATTGGTCGTAAATGTAGTTAAGTCGTGAAAAGTGCGAAGGGCGCGGGAGTTCTCCCGCGCCCTTCGACTAGATTAATTTAACGGAATGGTGGGCTGTAGATAAGGCCGCCATCTGTCCACTGAGCGTTCAAGCCACGTGCTAGACCGATCGGTGTTGCTTCGCCGATGTTCTGTTCGAACACTTCGCCGTAGTTACCAGAAACTGCGATTGCGTCTTTTGCCCAAGTTGCGGACAGACCCAACATTTCGCCCAAAGTACCTTCGGTACCCAACAGACGGTTGATTTCCGGGTTACCACCAGCAGAAGCTGACATTTCTGCGATGTTTGCAGATGTAACACCCAGCTCTTCAGCTGTGATCAAAGCGTTCAAAGTCCAGCGAACGATGTCGCCCCACTCGTTGTCGCCGTGACGTACCAATGGGCCAAGTGGCTCTTTGGATACGATTTCTGGCAATAGAACGTGATCGCCTGGGTTTTCGAATGTCGCACGAGTAGCTGCCAAGCCGGACGCGTCAGTTGTGAACACGTCACATGCGCCTGCTAGGTACTGCTGTTGTGCTTCAGCGTTTGTTTCGATTGGCACTGGCTCATAAGAGATGTTGTTGGCGCGGAAGAAGTCGGCCAAGTTTAGCTCTGTAGTTGTACCAGTTTGGATGCAGACAGTTGCGCCGTCTAGATCTTTAGCAGATGAAACACCCAATTCTTTTGGTGCCATGAAGCCTTGGCCGTCGTAGTAGTTTACGCCAACGAAAGTGAACTTCAGGTCAACATCGCGAGACAATGTCCATGTTGTGTTACGTGCCAACATGTCGATTTCGCCAGAAGCAAGCGCTGTGAAGCGTGTCTTGCCAGTTGTTGGGACGAATTCAACAGCATTGCCATCACCCAGAACAGCAGCGGCTACAGCGCGACATACAGCAACGTCAAAGCCTTTCCATTCGCCATTCGCATCTGGAGCAGCAAAGCCAACCAGACCAGTAGTCACACCACAGTTCAACTTGCCACGTGCTTGCACGTCTTCAAGCGTACCGGCAGCTGCTGCGCCAGCCGCAAGGCTTGCTACAGTCATCGCGCCAAATAATACGGATTTATTCATTTTTACCTCTTCCTGATTTTCCACCACATGTTCGGGTGGTTGTCGATGCATTTCACATCGTAGATGATCTAGCCGAACAAGTTCAGCCAGTGTTGGACAGTTTGCTCGGAATTTTGCTTTGGCGTCAAGGGTCAGTTGGTCCTAAACGGCCCTAAGTGCCCAAGTTTAAACGAAAGCGCTAATGCTGCCCCTGCGTCAAGCAATCTGTGAAGCGTCAAAAAACCGCTTTGCATGCCAAAACGCTGCCTTTTTCACATCAGACAACGCCTGAGCTTCTTCATCTGGACCCCACTGTTCTTCTTGCCAAAGCTCGTCGAGACGCGATTTTTTCCACAACTCATCTACGGTTGCATAGCCGTATGCTGTCGCGAATCCGAGAATCAGTGAACCAGACAAGCTAACAAGATCGTGAAAAGCGGCTAACTCATACGCGGTCAGTGCATGGGTTCTATTACTTAGTAGTCTGAGCGTTTTTTCGTCCTGTGGGATATGCATAATTCCCTGGCGCGTCATTAGTGGGGCGTCCAATTCCGACGCTGCCCAAGCAAGGACAGGATCCCACTGCTCAGACTGACGCCCAACCAATTCGATCGGGTCAGTCGCACGGTAGCATAGCAGATCGGCGTCACCATAGGCCGCCAACATGTCAGCAACTTCGCCGTGTTGGATCATGACTTTATCGATAGACGCATTGGCAGAACGGGTGAACGGCATCAAGTTCGGGTTCACAACGCCTTCCTGCGCCTCCCATTCTGCAGCAATGGCATCTGCCAGTGCTTTGGTGGGAACATTCAGCGGTGCTTTGGCTGGTGTCTTCACACCACGGCCATCCAATTGAACAGCAAAACCACCATCGACTTCAGCTACACCAACATTCGTCCAGAACCGTTTTTGTTTCCAGTCACTCATGCGTCTTCACTCCACATCTGAGCCAAGGCCGTCTCGAGCTGGTCAAACCTATCAACCAACCGCGTCGCGGCCTGTAATTTCTCGGGGGTATGATATCCCCAGTTCACGCCGATCGAACGCATTCCAGCGCTGGCGGCCATATCCATATCAAAACTGGTGTCACCGATCATAATCGCTTCAGCCGCATCAACACCCGCTTCGGCCATTGCTGTATGCAACATGGCGGGATGAGGTTTTGATGGATGGAAATCAGCGACCTGTTGGGTCACGAATAGCCCCTCAAGGCCGTGGCCCTCGATCAACTTATCCAAACCGCGTTTGGATTTACCCGTCGCCACGCCCAACAAAACATCAGGCATTGCGTTAAGGCGATGCAAGCAGTCAAGCGCGCCTTCATAAAGCGGCGAAGATGCCACTGTCCCAGCAATGCGGCGCTGGGTCATATAGGCGTCTTTGTAAACTTGGATCAGCTGGGCATGATCCGCCGGCGTCAAATTCGGCGCAAGTTTCGGCATAAGCACATCTAGCGAAAGACCGACTAGGCCCAACACATCAGCACGCGCCGGTTCTGGTTGATCCATCCCTGCGAAGGCTGCGTTCATGCAGCTGACAATATCCGCTTGACTATCCACCAGCGTGCCATCCACATCAAACACAACCAATCGCAAACGATCACTCATTTAAATGTTCTCAAACGGATCTTCTGATGCCAGATCATTGGTCCAGCCGAAGGTATCCCAGCTGTTTTCCATATGTTCGGGCAATTCAGCCGTCACCTTGATCTCTTTACGTGTGATCGGGTGTTCAAAACGCATGTGACGGGCATGTAAGTGCAACTTTTTAGATATCACGCCACCCAACTGGGCACCCCAGCCATCACCCAAGTTCTCCTGACCAGAGCCGCCGTATTTACCATCACCGATGATCGGATGTCCAATCTCAGCCATGTGCGCGCGCAACTGGTGCGTGCGACCTGTCAGGGGCTCCATCGCAACCCATGCAGCACGGGATGCCACACGGTACAGCGTTGCATAAAGCGTGCTGGCACGTTTCGCGCCAACGGTTTTGTCGACATCACGCGGGTGTACAGCAATCATCTTTTCGCCTTCACCGCTTCCACCACGGCCACCAGCTTTGACCAAGCCGTACTTCACTTCGCCAACATAAGGCGTTGGAACACCGGCCACCAAAGCCCAGTAGATCTTGCGGGTTTCACGGTGACGCAATGATGCAGTCAAAGACTGGGCAGCAGTGCGGGTACGTGCCAACAAAAGAACACCAGAGGTGTCCTTGTCCAAACGGTGCACAAGACGTGGCTTTTCATCCATGTCAAATTTCAACGCTTCACACATCCCGTCAACGTGACGGGTGTGGCCTGTGCCACCTTGCGTCGCAAGCCCTGCAGGTTTGTTGATCGCGATAACGTGGTCATCTTTATAGATCACGCAGGCCTGGATCATCTTGCGATCTGCATCAGACACGCGGGTCTTGGCCTCTGGGGGTGGTGCCTGATTGTCAGGCAATGGCGGAATGCGCACGGACTGACCAACTTCGACGCGGGTGACAGGTTTTACACGCCCACCATCCACACGCAAATCACCTTTGCGGCACATCTTTTGAACCAACCCCTGCGGGATATGTGGAAAGCGCTTCTTGAACCAGCGATCTAGGCGTTGATCGCCTTCGTCTTCGCCAACGATTACGGTTTGAACACGGCTCATGCCGTACCTCCTTTGAGGAGCCAAAGGCCCACAAAACATGCGATCAGGGACAATACCACTGACGCCAATACATAAACCCCAGCCGCCCCGATCCGTCCGTCTTGCATCAAGCGCAGGGTATCAAGAGAGAAGGCTGAAAAGGTCGTGAAACCACCCAAGACACCTGTCATCAACAGGGGCATCAGGTAGGGAATTTCTTTCTCCGCGAACCCGGCCCACAACAGGCCAATCGCGAATGAACCGATGACATTGACGGCCAGCGTTCCCATGGGAAAGGCAACAGCCAACCCCACAAGGTATCGCAGGCTTGCGCCCACGGCCCCACCAAGGGCCACAAAGATCATCGTTTTCATCATCAGGGGTCTGTCGCGCTTACCGCGCCACTTGTCAACCTTGCGTCACGGTTCGCGCTTGGCCCGCAGCTTTGCAAAATAGTCGACCCGCTTCTTTAACTCGCGCTCGTGGCCACGTTCGACAGGCACATAAAATTCAGGTCGGTTCATCGTGTCAGGGAAGTAGTTCTGCCCTGAAAACCCATCTTCGGCGTCGTGATCATAAGCATAACCCGCACCGTATCCCTGATCTTTCATCAAAGATGTAGCACCGTTTAAGATGTGCTTGGGTGGTGGTTCTGATCCCGTTTGTTTGGCGGCGTTGCGCGCTGCCTTATAAGCAACGTAGGTCGCGTTGGATTTAGGGGCCAGTGCCAGATAGGTCACCGCCTGAGCCAAAGCTAATTCGCCTTCTGGACTGCCAAGACGTTCATAGGTTTCCCAACTCTGCAGGCACACACCTTGGGCCTGCGGATCTGCTAACCCGATATCTTCAACCGCCATACGTGTGATGCGGCGCGCCAAGAAACGTGGATCTTCGCCGCCCTCAAGCATACGCGCGAACCAATAAAGCGCCGCATCCGGATCAGAGCCGCGCACCGATTTATGTAGGGCGCTGATCAAGTTGTAATGTGAGTCACCACTTTTGTCGTATTGCGCAGCGCGGCGCATCAGCCGTGTGGACAATGTGGCCTTGTCAAACTTTGTGTCTGTTTCCCACGCTGCAACCTGTTCGATCAGATTCAACAACGTCCGCCCATCACCATCGGCCATCTCAAGCAGTGCTTCGCGCGCGGGCTGATCCAAAGGCAGTTGGCATTCTAACTCTTGCTCTGCCCGTTGGGCCAACAGCTCAAGATCGGCATGATCAAGGCGCTCTAACACCAGCACTTGAGACCGCGACAGAACCGCTGCGTTCAACTCGAACGATGGGTTTTCCGTCGTTGCACCCACTAACAGGATCGTGCCGTCTTCCATGTGTGGAAGGAACCCGTCTTGCTGTGCTTTGTTAAAGCGATGGATTTCGTCCACAAACAAGAGGGTTCCCTGCCCGTTTTGGCGACGAATCCGTGCGGCCTCGAATATCTTTTTCAAGTCTGGGACACCGGTAAAGATTGCCGAGATTTGGACAAAATGCAGATCGGTTTCGTTGGCTAACAAACGCGCAATTGTTGTCTTCCCAACTCCCGGAGGACCCCAAAATATGAGGGAGGTTAATGCGCCAGCACCCAACATGACGGTGAGCGGCGCATCTGCGCCCAACACTTGAGACTGACCAATCACCTCGTCCAACGTTTTGGGGCGCAAGCGATCAGCCAAAGGTCGCGGCATGTCTATCGCGGGAGGGGCACCAAATAAATCGGCCATTACAAACGGAACCTAAGTTGAACGCGACTGCCGCCGCGTATGATATCAAGACGCACACCACGGCCAGCGTTTGTTAGCCCCTCACGCACATCGCTAGGGGTTTCAATGACCTTTGAGTTCACAGCTTCAATGATGTCACCACGCCGTAGCCCAACTTGCACAGCGATTGGGCCAGTGTTCACAACAACAACGCCCGCAGCATTGGTGGACAGTCCCATTTCATCGCTAACGGCTGGATTGACCAAGGCCAACTCAAGCCCAGTCAAAATTGCATCGTCACCGAGTACAGTAAAATCGCGTGGCGGATCGTCGGGTGCTGAAATCAACTCAACCGTGACATCAGACGCTTCGCCATTTCGGGTACGGGTTACCACGGCAGTATTGCCAATGCCCCCCACACTCATTCGAAACAACATCTCACCACCGGAAATTACCGGTTGGCCATCGACGGCTGTAATCACGTCACCAACTTCAAAACCTGCCGCACCAAATGGGCTGGCTGGATGAAGGTCTGTAATGATGATCCCCCCTGATCGATCAAGACCAAAGGAGGCCGCCATATCGTAGTCCAGAACCTGGCCAGACACACCTGCCCAAGCACGATGAAATCTGTCGTTACCTGCTTTGGCCTGAGTGACAAATTCCGCAACAAGGTCTGAGGGTATGGCAAATCCAATCCCATTGGACCCACCTGATCTGGTTAAGATAGATGTATTGATGCCTATCAAACGCCCGGCCATATCGATCAACGCACCACCAGAATTCCCAGGATTGATGGGCGCATCTGTCTGGATGAAATAGCCTGTGCCATTGCCACCAGAACCACCTGAACGTGCTAAGCCAGAGATGATACCGCTGCTGACAGTCTGGCCCACACCAAAGGGATTTCCGATTGCGAGGGTTAACTCACCAACTTGTACATCGTCGCTGGTGCGCAGTGCGAGGCTGGGCAAGTCGCTCGCATCTTCAAGCTGCAGGATTGCAAGATCGCTTGCCTCGTCTCCCAACAAAACACGGGCGGTATATTCACGCCGATCATTAAGGACAACGCGGATGTCAGTTGCCATGCCAACCACATGATAGTTGGACACGACAATCCCATCAGGCGATAGGATCACGCCAGACCCCAATGAATTCTGCGCCCGTGGTTCAGGTGCGGCACCCTCAAAGAACCGCTGAAAAAACGGGTCGTCCAAAAAACTATTGCCGCGCGCCTCGGTCACGCGTGTCGCATAGATATTCACCACGGCCGGTGCAGCCTGTTTCACCAGCGGCACAAAGCTAAGTTGGATTTCCATTTGTGACTGGGGAACTTTTTGCTCTGCCCACACAGGTGTGGAAAAACCAAGGGTGACGATCAATGCAATAAAGTATTTCATGATAAATTATATGCGCAGGCCCAGCGGGTCATGCAACCCCTGCCACGAAAGCAGAAATGCAAAAAGCCCCCGCTGAAACAGCGAGGGCTTTGCAAACAACCAAGAAGGTTGCGTAATTCTTATTCCGCGTTTGCTTCTTCAGCTACGCGTGCTTTGTCGCCTGCGCCTTTAGCATCGCGGTCGCGGTCAACAAATTCGATGATCGCCATCGGTGCCATGTCGCCATAACGGAAACCAGCTTTGAGAACACGAACATAACCACCTTGGCGGTCTTTGTAGCGTGGGCCCAAGATATCGAACAATTTTGAAACATATTGGTCTTGCTTCAGCTTAGAAGCGGCCTGACGACGGGCGTGTAGATCGCCACGTTTCGCCAATGTGATCATCTTTTCGATGATTGGGCGCAGTTCTTTTGCTTTTGGCAAAGTTGTTTTGATTTGCTCATGTTCGATGAGCGAGCCAGCCATGTTTGAGAACAACGCTTTACGGTGTTCGTGTGTACGGTTCAGGCGGCGGTATCCACGTGCGTGACGCATAGTCTTAATCTCCAAATGTGCTCTCTACGAGCGTTTTTACTTTGTCTGGCCCGCGATGCGTGTCGCTGACTCTCCTTGGGGCAGATGCCCATCGTATGACGCTAAATCGAGTATCGGTATAACGTCGGTATCGTGTCGGTATTACGTAGGTACAAACACTTACACAAGACCGGTTGGGTGTGGCGAACACATGGCCCGCCGCACCGGTATTATTTAAAAGTTGTCTTCAAACTTTTTAGCCAAATCTTCGATGTTGTCCGGTGGCCAGTCCTCTACGTCCATGCCTAGGTGCAGACCCATGCCTGACAACACTTCTTTGATCTCGTTCAAAGATTTGCGGCCAAAGTTTGGAGTGCGCAGCATTTCTGCTTCGGTCTTTTGGATCAAATCGCCGATGTAAACGATGTTGTCGTTCTTCAGGCAGTTTGCTGAACGAACAGACAATTCCAACTCGTCAACTTTCTTAAGAAGCAACGGGTTGAACTCAAGACCGTCATCTTCGTCCGCGCGGGACGCTGATTCTGGCTCGTCAAAGTTCACAAAGATACCAAGCTGGTCCTGCAGGATACGTGCAGCAAATGCTACAGCGTCGTCCGGCGTGATGGAGCCATCTGTTTCGATCTTCATGGTAAGTTTGTCATAATCCAACACTTGACCTTCGCGGGTCGGCTGAACGTCATAAGAAACTTTCTTAACAGGCGAGTAGATCGCATCGATCGGAATAAGACCGATTGGTGCATCTTCTGGCTTGTTTTTGTCGGCAGCGACATAGCCTTTGCCAGTGTTCACAGTCAGTTCCATGAATACATCTGCACCATCGTCTAGGTGGCAAATGACGTGATCACGGTTCAGGATTTCGATACCAGCGGATTCGCTGATGTCGCCTGCTGTTACAACGCCTGGACCTTTTGCGGAGATAGAAAGACGCTTAGGTCCTTCAACTTCCATACGCAGGGCAACCTGCTTGAGGTTCAAAACGATGTCTGTGACATCTTCACGTACGCCAGCAACGCTGGAGAATTCGTGAAGCACGTTGTCGATCTGTACGGATGTGATCGCTGCACCTTGCAGGGAGCTCATCAGAACGCGACGCAGGGCGTTACCCATTGTCAGACCAAAACCACGCTCAAGCGGCTCAGCAACAACTGTTGCTTGGCGCGCAGGATCGTTGCCTGGCTTTACTTCCAATTGTTGTGGCTTGATCAACTCAGCCCAATTTTTGTGGATCATACGTCCCTCCATTCTAGCTTTTGCCTCATGTCCCAAAGACAAAAGCGCCCGAGGTTTCAAAAAATGCGAATTGGGGCCGTGCAAAACACGCGGCCCCAACCGTAGAGTAATCGCTTAAACGCGGCGACGCTTTGGTGGACGGCAACCGTTGTGCGCCATTGGTGTAACGTCACGGATAGATGTGATGTTGAAACCAGCAGCCGCCAAAGCGCGAAGTGCGCTTTCACGACCAGAGCCTGGGCCTTGAACTTCGACTTCAAGCGTTTTCACGCCGTGGTCTTGAGCTTTCTTAGCCACATCTTCAGCAGCCATCTGCGCCGCGTATGGCGTAGATTTACGTGAGCCTTTGAAGCCCATCGTGCCGGCAGAAGACCATGCAATTGCGTTGCCTTGAACGTCTGAGATCAAGATTTTTGTGTTGTTGAAAGAAGAGTTAACATGCACCACACCTGCGGCGATATTTTTGCGCTCTTTTTTCTTCGCGCGAACTTTTTCACGTGCCATTAATCAGAGCTCCCTTATTTCTTCTTACCAGCAATGGCCTTTGCAGGACCTTTGCGAGTACGAGCGTTAGTGTGCGTGCGCTGGCCACGAACAGGAAGGTTACGACGGTGACGCAAGCCACGGTAGCAACCAAGGTCCATAAGACGCTTGATGTTCATTGTCGTGTCACGACGCAGGTCACCTTCAACGGTGTAGTTTGCGTCGATATGTTCACGAACTTTTAGAACTTCGTCATCAGACAATTCGTTAACGCGACGAGTCGCGTCAATGCCAACAGCTTCGCAGATTGCTTGAGCTGAAGTTGTACCGATACCGGTGATATATGTTAGGGCGATTGGAACCCGCTTTGCAGTCGGGATGTTTACGCCGGCAATACGTGCCACGTGTGCAATTCCTTTTAGTTGCGGGTCCGTAGTTCCGGACCCTTTTTTCACAACAGAAGCCCGATGGTATGAATACCTGCGGACCTTAGCTGATCAGGTGATCCCGTATTTTGGACACAGTCTGCCACACGGTTTGATTCTCGCTAGAGATACGGCTGATTATTGGCTTTTGTTGTATGCGTCAAGGGCCGTGGGCTAGTTTGATGCGCCTAGTTTATCTATCAAAAAGCCACCTATGATTTGTTGTAGTTCTGTATGAACCTTACCCCTGCCACGTGTGCCTTGGTCAGAGCAGATGTTTTCTTCGCTGCCTATTGAAATCACTACTTTGCCAAGACGGCTGCATTCCGCCAAAAAGGCGAAGTGATAGGTGTTGGGCACAACCACCCTCTCGCCTTTGACAAGCTACATTGCCGCCTTATCCCAACGCAAACCTTCAGGTATTGTTTCTGTTTCGCCAAGTTGCACGATCCTGGTGGCGACGGTGACGGCACTTAACCCATCAGTTTTCAATGCTTGAGGCAACGCGGGGTCAATCGAGAGGATCGCCCCAACCCGCGGATCGAGGTTTGAGGACTCATAGCGGGCTTCATCAATCGTATTCAGATCAAGGCCAGACGCATTCATCCATCCGCAATCGATTTTATCAGGAAAGCGATCACAATACTCTATAAATCCTGCTTTTGACACTTCGGCACCGCCAAGCCCTAGGACGCTATAGCCACCAAGCGAGAACCCGACTGCACCAACGCGATGCATGTCGACTGTTACACCAAGGGGTAGGCCTGCTTGAGCAAAATCCAACAGCGCCTTTAAATCGTCAGGTCGTTCCCAAATACGAATAGTCTCGGATGGCAGGCTATCGCGTGACGTGGTGCCCGGATGATTAACCGCGAGCACAACAAATCCGCGTGTGGCAAGGTCACTTGCCAGCCATCCGATGCCCTTCGCATTCCCGCCCGATCCGTGGGAAAGAAGAACCACTGGTTTTGGTTCAGAATCTGTAGTGCCGTCGCGGTAAGCGTGGAAACCATAGGAAAGTGCGTTTTGCCCAATCAGTTCGGGCACCTGATCGCTGGTCGCCGGATACCACATGAAGACTGAAAGCGGCGCATTACGGTGCGCGACACTTAGCGTGGTTTCATGAAATCCCGCCAAACGGTCAGGGATTGGTCGCTCTGATGTTCCCATCAGCATAGCAGAAACGAAAATTGCAGCGATCAACGCTGCAATTCCCAAAACTATTCTAAAAACCCATTTCATTGTCACGTCCCTCGTTCTAAACAACTTGCGCCGCGACAATGGGTGCCCCCAATTAGGTATCCAATACCGCAGCAATATCCCCTTGCACGGCTTCGATATCACCCAAACCGTCAATTCGGTTCAGCATCTCTTTGGCATAGTAATAACCAATGAGCGGTGATGTCTTTTTGTAATACTCCATGAGGCGCGTTTTCAGGCTTTCCTCATTGTCGTCAGCACGGCGTTGGAATTGCCCGGCTTCACCACAGTTGGAACATTTACCGTCAGCTGGCTCTGGTTTGGTGTTGTCGTTGTAGACCTCACCACAGTTGCCACATGTTGAACGCGCTGTGATGCGTGCAACCAGTGCCCTATCGTCCACTTCCATCTCTATGACCGCATCAAGGCTTTCGCCTTCATTGGTCAACAGTTGGGTCAGTGCATCCGCTTGGGCCAAGGTCCGTGGGAAGCCATCAAAGATAAAACCGTTGGCCTTGACTGTGTTCAGTTGCTCACGGATCAATCCGATCACGATCTCATCGGTAACCAAAGCACCGCGGGCCATGACATCGGCAACAACTTTGCCCATTTCAGATCCGCTGTCTTTGGCAGCGCGCAACATATCACCAGTGCTCAGTTGCACCATGCCGCGTGTTTCAACCAGGTGACGCGCTTGCGTCCCTTTACCCGCACCTGGCGGTCCAAGCAGGATAATATTCATTTGCGGATCGGGCTCCGTTTTTTGCGTGTTTTACCTTTGCCACGTAGGTTCGATTTTTCAATCAAGCCTTCGTACTGTTGAGCAAGCAGGTGGCTTTGCACTTGTTGAATTGTATCCATAGTCACAGACACAACGATCAAGACCGATGTCCCACCGAAGTAGAACGGGATCGCGAATTGGCCACGTAGAATTTCTGGCAGCACACAGACGGCTGCAAGATAAGCTGCACCAAGAACAAGAACGCGGTTCACGACGTACTCTAAATATTCCGCAGTCTTCTTACCCGGGCGGATACCTGGAACAAAACCGTTCTGGTTTTTTAGGTTGTCTGCAACATCATCAGGTTTGAACGAAACGTTGAATGTGTAGAAGTAAGCAAAGAACACGATCATCGCGATGAAGAACAAGAGGTACAACGGTTGACCCGGACCAAAGTTCGCGAGCATCCATGACATCACTGGGCTCGTAGAGTTGCCAGAGAAAGTGCTGATGGTCACAGGAAGCAACAACAATGAGCTTGCGAAAATCGCAGGGATAACGCCGGCTGGGTTAACCTTGACTGGCAAGTGGCTAGAGCCGCCATCGTATACCTTCATGCCAACTTGGCGACGTGGGTATTGGATGTGGATCTTACGCAATGCGCGTTCCATGAACACAACGAATGCGATTGTGCCGATGACCATAACAATCACACCAATGATAACACCGGGGCTGATTGCACCAGAACGACCGGACGCAAAGAACTGTGCCAATGCTGCTGGAACTTCAGCGATAATGCCCACGAAGATGATCAGGGAAATACCGTTGCCGATGCCGCGTGCAGTGATTTGCTCACCCAACCACATCAGGAACATTGTACCGCCGACCAAAGTGATCATGCAGGAGAAGATAAAGTAGGACTGTGTAATGCCGTCCTGAACGAAGTCACCGCTGAACAAGCCAACAGACAAACCGTAAGCCTGTACAGTGGCCAAAGCGACTGTACCGTAACGGGTGTACTGGTTGATCTTTTTCTGGCCCTGCGCGCCTTCTTTCTTCATCTGCTCAAGGGCTGGGACCATAGAGGTCATCAGCTGAACGATGATCGAGGCCGAGATGTAGGGCATGATCCCTAGGGCAAAGATACCCATACGGCCAAGCGCACCACCAGTGAACATGGAAACCATGCCGCCAATACCTTGACCGGCGCTTTCCATAAACTGGCGAAGGGCGACACCATCAATCCCGGGAACCGGAATAAATGTGCCCAAGCGGTATACGATCAGCAAACCAAGGGTGAACAGGATACGATTGCGCAGGTCCGTTGCTTTACCTAGTGCAGACCAGCTTGTGTTAGCGGCCATATTCTCGACGGCAGATACCATTATTAGGCTCTTTCTTTAACAAAAAACGCCGCCCAGCGGTTTTCCGATGGGCGGCGTTTGGAAAACTCTAAGACTATGTAAGCGGCAAAACTGCTACTCACAAGTGCGAAGGTCTAATTACTCAGCTGCTGCTGGTGCCACTTTAGCTGTGAGGGTCAATTTACCACCAGCTTTTTCGACAGCTTCAACTGCAGACTTGGAGGCGCCGTGCACTTCGATGTTCAGCTTCGATGTAACTTCACCCTTAGCAAGAACGCGAATACCGTCCAATACGCGACGTACAGCACCAGATGCGATCAACACATCGTGAGTGATTGCCGCTTTGGCGTCGATTTTGCCTGCATCTACGAATTTCTGGATAAGACCAAGGTTGATAACCGCATAAGATTTACGGTTCGGCTTGTTAAAGCCACGCTTTGGTAGACGTTGGTACAAAGGCATTTGACCGCCTTCAAAACCTTTGATCGCTACACCTGAACGTGATTTTTGACCCTTGATACCACGGCCACCCATTTTACCGGTGCCGGAACCTGGACCACGACCAACGCGCTTGCGTGGTTTAGTTGCGCCTGGGTTGTCGCGTAGTTCATTTAGTTTAAACATTTTGCTTCTCCTTCGCCGGATGTGCCCCCAGAAGCAAATGGGACAACCACGGCATGATTGATTTTCGAGTCACCTGAATGATGACCACGTGGGGCGTATAGCCCTCGTGCCGAAATGGATCAAGTGGTAGTTGACGTGACGAACATGGTTGCCATGCAGCAAGTTGATGTGATGTGATTTAACGATGTCACAAACAGTCCAAATCCCATCCCGTTTGAAGATCATGATGAGCCATCAATCGGTCCCTCCTATGATCTTTGCTTTCATCGCTGGTCTTATATTGGTGATACTCCACGGACCATGGTGGTCGCTCTTTGTGGCTTTGCTTGGTATCCCACTACAAATGCTCAATGAATACTCTTTGCATAGGCACATCTTTCATTTGCCACCCCCCACGGAACAATGGAAGTTCGACATCCTTTATCAAGCACATTATGGGCATCATGATTTCCCAACTAACATTCCTCTTTTCTTTGCTCCGTCGTGGATTTCATTACCTATCTTAGTGGTTAACTACGGCGCGGTATGGCTCCTGACGAGCTTGGTCCTGCCAGAATATTCAAGCGTTATTCCAGCCGCGCTCGTCTTAGTTGGAGGTGTCGGAACTTTCCTCACCTACGAATGGTTTCATATGACTGCTCATCTTCCGGTTAAGAAGACTTGGGTAGAGCGTCATGTAACCGGTTTGCACGCACAACATCATTTCCGTGATTTCAAACGTTGGTTTCATGTCTCACCCGGCGGCAATGTCATTGATCGGTTTATGGGCACCGCAATTGGCCGAGATGAATTAGTGTCACAACAACGCATCGAATTCATTAAGACGCTCGGCCTTAAACCAGACGATCCTCGGTTGGTCGCGGCACGTCACAAGTTCGCCGACAAATATCAACTAAGCAAATCTGAAATAATCGCTGCACAGAAATAGAAAACGCCCCGCTGTTTCCAACGAGGCGTTTCTATCTCAGGCGGGATGAGCCCTGCCCTATGCTGAACCGTTAGGTTCAGCCTTTTTCTTCGATGATCTCAACCATGTGAGAGATCGAGCGCACCATGCCGCGTACGGAAGGTGTGTCTTCCAATTCGCGTGTTTTGTGCATTTTGTTCAAGCCAAGACCAACCAAAGTTGCGCGCTGTTTTGCAGGGCGACGGATTGGAGAGCCAGTTTGTTTTACAACGATTGTTTTAGCCATGATGCTGGTCCTTATGCTTCTGCTGTTTCAGCAGTTGCTTCTGCAGCCGGCGCGTCATCACGCTTTGGCAGAATGTCAGCTACTTTTTTGCCACGACGTTGAGCAACCGCACGAGGCGAAGACTCTTTGCGTAGACCGTCCATAGTGGCGCGGATCATGTTGTACGGGTTTTGCGAACCGATGGATTTAGACACAACGTCTTTAACACCCAACATTTCGAAAACAGCACGCATCGGACCACCAGCAATAATACCAGTACCTTCAGGTGCGGAACGCATAACAACTTTGCCTGCGCCGTGACGGCCTTCCATATCGTGGTGCAATGTGCGGCCTTCGCGCAATTGAACACGGATCATTTGGCGTTTTGCTTGCTCTGTGGCTTTGCGAATGGCTTCAGGAACCTCTTTCGCTTTACCTTTACCAAAGCCGACGCGACCTTTTTGGTCACCAACAACTACAAGTGCGGCGAAGCCAAAGCGCTTACCACCTTTAACAGTTTTTGAAACACGGTTGATCGCGACTAGGCGATCCGAAAATTCCGGTGTTTCTTCACGATCGCGGCGTGGGCCGCGACGGTTTTCACGTTCTGCCATGAGAACATCCTTTAATGAGTGAGCAAGCGCTCGTTAATTTCGATCCAAGTGGACGACTGTCCCCGGATCATCGAGGCGGCCCTTAACGAAAGGAGCCGCCTTCAAGTCGTTTAGATCTTCAAGCCACCTTCACGAGCGGCGTCAGCAACTGCTTTAACCTTACCGTGAAAGAGGAAACCACCACGGTCAAAGTAAGCGGTTTCAACGCCTGCTTTAAGTGCCCGCTCAGCAATCGCTGTACCGACTTTAGCAGCCGCTTCAACGTTGTTTTTGCCAACAACACCCAATGATTTTTCTTGTGTGGATGCTGACGCAAGCGTCACGCCATTCACATCGTCGATCAACTGGGCGCTGATGTTTTTGTTTGAGCGGTGAACGGAGAGACGCAAGCGTCCCGCGTTTACCCGGCGTAGTTTGTTCCGAACGCGCATGCGGCGCTTCAGAAACAGTGTTCTTTTGCTGTTTGCCATCTGTGCGTTCCTTACTTCTTCTTGCCTTCTTTGCGGAAGACGAATTCACCCTTATAGCGAATACCTTTGCCTTTATAAGGCTCTGGTTTACGCCAAGCGCGAATTTCGGCAGCAACTTGACCAACAGCTTGTTCGTCAATGCCTTCAACCACAATTTCGGTTTGCTTTGGAGATGTGATTGTTACGCCTTCAGGTGCGACATAATCAACATCGTGAGACAGGCCCAAGTTAAGCTTAAGCGTGTTGCCAGTCATGGCAGCACGATAACCAACACCTTGGATCTCTAGTTCCTTTTTGAAGCCGTCAGTAACGCCAACAACCAAGTTTGCAACGCGTGTGCGGGACATGCCCCACTGCTGGCGTGCACGCTTGGATTTGCCACGTGGAGTGACAGTTACAGCGTCATTTTCAACCGAAATTGTCACATCATCCGTTGCTGAGAACGAACGTGTGCCCTTTGGGCCTTTGACTTCGATAGTTTGGCCGGACACAGAAGCTGTTACGCCTGCTGGAAGACCGACTGGTTTTTTACCAATACGAGACATCTTGTTCTCCTTAGAATACGGTGCAGAGCACTTCGCCGCCAACATTGGCTGCACGTGCTTTTGCGTCCGACATCACACCCTGTGGGGTGGAGACAATCGACACGCCTAGGCCCTGACGGACCACTGGAATGTCATTAACGCCCATGTAAACGCGACGACCAGGTTTTGAAACCCGCTTCAATTCACGAATAACAGGTTCGCCCTCGTAGTACTTCAGGCTGATTTCGATAGCCGGGTGACCATCTTTGCCTGTCGTTGCTTCATAGCCGCGAATGTAGCCTTCATCAGCCAACACGTCCAATACCCAAGCACGCAACTTTGAAGCTGGTGTCTCGACTACGGATTTGCCGCGCAATGAAGAGTTACGAATGCGTGTGAGCATATCTGCGATAGGATCGTTCATATCTAATGCCCTTCCTTACCAGCTCGACTTGACCATGCCAGGGATTTGACCGGCAGAGCCGAGGTCCCGTAGCGCGATCCGCGAAATTTTAAGCTTACGGTAGTAAGCGTGTGGACGACCAGTTAGCTGGCAACGGTTGTGCAAGCGTACTTTGGACGAGTTACGCGGCAATTTAGCCAACTTAAGAGTAGCGCGAAAACGCTCTTCCATAGGTAGTTCTTGATTGCTTACGATTGCTTTCAAGGCTGCACGACGTTCTGCGTACTGCTTTACAAGCTTCTCACGCTTAACTTCGCGTGCGATCATGGATTTTTTAGCCATATCTATTCCCTCCCGCTTACGAGTTGAAAGGCATGTTGAAAGCTTTCAACAATGCTTTTGCTTCGTCATCGGTTTTCGCCGTAGTGGCGATCACAATATCCATACCCCAGTTTTCATCAATTTTATCGAAATCGATTTCTGGGAATACGAGGTGCTCTTTTAGGCCCATGGCATAGTTGCCACGACCGTCAAAGGATTTGCCAGATACGCCGCGGAAGTCGCGAATACGTGGCATAGCAATTGTGGTCAGACGATCTAGGAATTCGTACATGCGATTGCCGCGCAAGGTAACTTTCGCACCCATTGGCATTTCTTCACGTACACGGAAACCAGCGATGGATTTTTTGGCAATCGTGGTCAAAGCTTTTTGGCCAGCAATCAATGTCAGGTCGCCCTGAGCTGATTTGGCTTTCTTGCTGTCACGTACAGCAGCTGCACCGCAGCCGATGTTCAACACGATTTTGTCCAAACGAGGGATCATCATGTCGTTTTTATAGCCAAATTCTGCCTTCATGGCGGCACGGATTGTGTCGACATAAGAAGTTTTTAGGCGAGGTGTATAATCAGTCATTAGATCACATCCCCTGTTGTCTTAGCGAAACGTACTTTGTTTTCGCCGTCCATCTTGAAGCCAACACGTGTTGCTTTGCCGTTTGCATCAAGCAACGCAAGGTTGCTGAGTGCGATTGGCATAGCTTTAGGAATGCGGCCGCCTTGGGATTCTTGAGTTTGGCGCGTTGCGCGGATCGAAATGTTCAGACCCTCTACAACAGCTTTACCCGCTTTTGGATCAATGGAAGAGATTGTACCCTCTTTGCCTTTGTCCTTACCGGTAAGAAGAGTAACCTTGTCACCCTTTTTCAACTTAGCAGCCATATCAAAGCACCTCCGGAGCAAGGGAAATGATTTTCATGAAGTTTTTCGCGCGCAATTCGCGAACAACTGGGCCAAAGATACGTGTACCTACTGGCTCGTTATTGTTGTTCAAAATAACAGCGGCGTTGCCGTCAAAACGAATAGCTGTGCCATCGTCGCGACGAACTTCTTTTGCCGTGCGAACGACGACGGCCTTACGGACGTCACCCTTCTTAACACGGCCACGTGGAATGGCTTCCTTAACCGAGACGACAATGATGTCGCCTACGGATGCGTATTTACGCTTGGAACCACCCAGAACCTTGATGCACTGAACACGGCGTGCGCCGCTGTTGTCAGCTACCTCAAGATTTGTCTGCATCTGGATCATATGGTTTCTCCCGACCTGTAGGGGGCGATGCGTGCCTGATCCCTAGGGTTTCGATTATACTGTTAGTAGTCGCAGCTTATGCTGTGAGCACTTCCCAGCGTTTTGTCTTCGACTTCGGTGCGCATTCGATAATACGAACTTGATCACCAGTTTTGAAGGCATTCTGTTCATCGTGAGCCCGGTACTTCTTGGACTTACGGATGGTTTTCTTTAGAACCGGGTGCGTAAAGCGGCGCTCTACGGAAACCGTTACTGTTTGGGCGTTAGCATCAGAAGTCACTGTGCCGGTCAAAATACGTTTAGGCATTGGTGTGCTCCTTATTCAGACGCCGCAGCAGCGGCTTTTTGGTTCAAGATTGTTTTAACGCGTGCAGCGTTGCGACGTGCAACACGGATTTGCGCAGGGTTTTCAAGAGAGCCAGTTGCAGCTTGGAAGCGCAAGTTGAAGCTTTCTTTTTTCATCTCAGCTAGCTTTTCGCGAAGCTGATCTGGTGTCAGATCGTGTAGTTCTTGGGCGTTCATCGCCTTTTCCTTTCAACATCACCAGCTGGCCCCATTAGGGTGACCATGATTCTGGTGGAGTCCATAGTAGATGGCTGCGTATAGGAGGGTTTGGGATGTGTGGCAAGTCCCTTTTGTTTTATAGGGAAAGCAACGGATTTACCCACTTTTCATTATCGGCATCACGTCGGTATTGTGTCGGTATCACGTAAGTGCGAGCGACCGCTAGATGTGGTGGGCAAGGACGCCAAAACGCCAGCATCTCCCCTAAGATACAGCACATCCCCCTGTTAGGAAGACCCCGTTTTAGCGCCACGGTCAAAACGCATCGCAAAGTAGAGGATCAGATTTGAGGCAAAGGCCGACATCAGGAACGTCACCCAGAACCAAATATCGTGGTTTTCATGACGAAAGATGGAAAACAATTCAACCAACGCCAACGGATTATATCCCAACAGAATAAGACGGACTTTTGCTGGGCGAAGGAAAAGGCAAACAAGTGTTAAGAACCCCATCGTCGACGCGGACACCCAAAAGAAGAAGCCCCAAATTCCTGTCGACACTCCAGGGCGGTACAGCTTCCCTGACCAGTACACGATGGTCGCAGCAATCCGGATGAGGTACATGGCGACAATCAACAGTACTGAAAGGACGGCAAACCTAAGAATGCGGCTGGCAAATAGTGTGCGAAATATTTTCATAGAAGAGGCATGACCCATCGCGGGAAACGACACAAACAGAAAGCCCCCACCGATCACTCGGCGGGGGCGTCCTAATTTCTAAACCAATGCGCCTAGGCGCGAGGGTTTACCAGTCTTCGCGAACCACAACACGTGTTTTGATCGGCAACTTCATAGCTGCTAGGCGCAATGCCTCACGTGCGATGACTTCGTCAACGCCGTCGATTTCAAACATCACGCGGCCAGGCTTAACTTTGGCGGCCCAACGGTCGACAGAGCCTTTACCTTTACCCATACGAACTTCGATAGGTTTGGCTGTGATTGGCACATCTGGGAAGATGCGGATCCAGACACGACCCTGACGTTTCATGTGACGTGTCATCGCGCGGCGAGCCGCTTCGATTTGACGTGCAGTGATACGCTCAGGCTCTGTTGCCTTAAGACCGTAAGTCCCAAAGTTCAGATCGGAACCGCCTTTAGCAAGACCCTTAATGGAGCCCTTAAACTGCTTGCGGAATTTGGTACGTTTTGGCTGAAGCATCTGTGCGCCCCCCTATCAACGACGACCGCCGGCACCGCGAGGTGCTGGGCCGTCTTGGAGTTCTTGTGCTTTACGGTCACGCGCTGCTGGATCGTGTTCCATGATCTCGCCTTTGAAGATCCAGGTTTTGATCCCGATGATGCCATAAGCAGTCATCGCTTCAACGTGTGCGTAATCGATGTCGGCACGCAAGGTGTGCAACGGAACGCGACCTTCACGGTACCATTCAGTACGCGCGATTTCTGCGCCGCCCAAACGACCAGCAAGGTTAATACGGATACCAAGGGCACCCATACGCATTGCATTCTGAACCGAACGCTTCATAGCGCGACGGAAAGAAACACGGCGTTCCAATTGCTGTGCGATGGATTCACCAACAAGAGCTGCATCCATTTCTGGCTTGCGAACTTCAACGATGTTGAGGTGCAATTCAGATTCAGTGAAATTCGCCAGTTTCTTGCGCAGACCTTCGATGTCTGCACCTTTCTTACCGATGATTACACCTGGACGTGCAGTGTGGATCGTAACGCGGCACTTCTTGTGTGGGCGTTCGATGATCACACGGGCAATACCCGCTTGTTTGCACTCAACTTTGATGAATTCGCGCATTTTAAGGTCTTCAAGAAGCAAGTTCCCGAAATCCTTAGTGTCTGCATACCAGCGGCTATCCCAAGTACGGTTAACCTGAAGGCGCATGCCGATTGGATTTACTTTATTACCCATTAGCTTTGCTCCCCTGATGTTGCTTCAACTTGACGAACCAAGATTGTAACCTCTGCGAAAGGCTTGAGGATCTTGCCGAAACGACCACGAGCACGTGGACGACCACGTTTCATTGTCATGTTCTTGCCGACCCAAGCTTCTGCAACGATCAACTCGTCTACATCAAGGTTGTGGTTGTTTTCTGCGTTAGCAATTGCTGACTGCAGGCATTTTTTCACGTCACCAGCGATACGCTTTTTAGAGAACGTTAGGTCTGTTAGGGCCTTGTCCACTTTTTTGCCGCGGATGAGTTGCGCAACTAGGTTCAGCTTTTGAGGGCTGGTGCGCAACATGCGTGTTTTTGCCATTGCTTCGTTATCAGCAACGCGGCGAGGGTTCTTATCCTTGCTCATTTGCGCTTCGCCTTCTTGTCAGCCGCGTGACCGTAATAGGTACGCGTTGGTGAGTACTCACCAAATTTCTGGCCAATCATATCCTCAGTGACGTTCACTGGGATGTGCTTGTGGCCGTTATAAACGCCAAAAGTCAGACCAACAAATTGTGGCAGGATTGTAGAACGACGTGACCAGATCTTGATCACTTCGTGGCGGCCGCTTTCAGCAGTCGCTTCAGCCTTTTTCAACACATACGCGTCGACAAAAGGACCTTTCCAAACGGAACGAGACATAGATTAACGTCCCTTCTTCTTGGCGTGACGCGAGCGAATGATAAGCTTTTGCGACGCTTTGTTTTTGTTGCGAGTACGTGCACCTTTAGTTGGTTTGCCCCATGGGGAAACCGGGTGACGACCACCTGAGGTCCGACCTTCACCACCACCGTGAGGGTGATCGACCGGGTTCATTACGACACCACGCACAGAAGGACGAATGCCCTTGTGACGCATACGGCCCGCTTTACCGAAGTTCTGGTTCGAGTTGTCTGGGTTAGACACGGCACCAACGGTGGCCATGCATTCCTGACGAACAAGACGCAATTCGCCAGAGCTCAAACGGATCTGAGCGTAGCCGCCATCACGGCCCACGAATTGTGCGTATGTACCAGCAGCACGAGCGATTTGACCGCCCTTACCAGGTTTCATTTCGATGTTGTGGATGATCGTGCCGATTGGCATGCCAGAGAACGGCATTGCGTTGCCTGGCTTGATGTCCGCTTTGGCCGCAGAGATGATTTTATCACCAATCGCAAGGCGCTGTGGCGCCAGTACGTATGCCTGCTCACCGTCGTCGTATTTTACGAGCGCGATAAAGGCTGTGCGGTTAGGGTCATACTCGATGCGTTCGACAGTAGCCGATACATCCATTTTATTACGTCTAAAATCGACGATACGGTAAAGGCGCTTTGCACCCCCGCCTTTGCGACGCATCGTGATTCGTCCGGTGTTGTTCCGTCCGCCTTTTTTGGTCAAACCCTCAGTAAGAGTTTTGACCGGGCGGCCTTTCCAAAGCTCCGAACGGTCGATCAGTACCAACCCGCGTTGGCCTGGCGTAGTCGGTTTATACGACTTAAGTGCCATGTTGATGTCTTCCGTTTTGCTTATCGGGTGCAGTGTGCACCGTCATGGTTATAGGGCCCCGAAGGTCCCAGAATTGATGTTCTTATGGCCAGAAGCTTCGCTTCGACCGGAACAACAGCAAAGCCCCAGACGAATCTGGGGCTGAGCCGATGGCCTCACCTATAAAAGACAGGGGGTCGGGTCAAGTGGTTTGGGTGAGGAATGTGCCAAGGCATGCACAGAGGTTGCTGCCTAGTCGATCATTACACCCCTAAGTCCGATCCCATCGTCTCAGCAGCCAGTACCATTGGTCTGGGTTTGCCATGATCCGCGCGGACAGGCTGTCGTTGAATGCGCGTGTCATGGTCACTGGATCAGAGTGGGGGATTGGCGCTTCGAACTCTACGTGGAATTCGTTTCCGTCCCCGATGCGGATCCCATAAGCGGGGACCAAGGGCACATCGTATTTAAGCGCAAGCTGTGCTGCGGATAGCGATGTGAGTGCTTCGTGGCCTAGGAACGGCAGTCCTGTCCCTTCGGCTTGTTTCTCGTCCATCAAGATCGAAACGATGCCGCCACTGCGGATATGGCGTACAAGGGCTTTGGTCCCTGCCCGTCCTGTTGCCAGAATAGGTTGCCCGCCCGCTTTGATCCCAGCAAGCAGGCGTCGTTCATAATGGCGGTTCTTGTTCGGGCGATAAACTGCGCCGCTTTCTAGGCCGTTCATCTTGACCACGGCGCGAATAGCTTCCCATTGGCCAAAGTGCCCAGAAACGATGATCGCACCTTTGCCTGCGGCGCTAGCTTCTTTGATCGCGTCCAAACCTGGACCAGTGGTTTCAAATTTGTGGTGTTGGGTGTGAAATTCCGTGAGGTGGTAAATCTCAAACAGCGTACGTCCCATTTGGCGGCCCATCGACTGGCCTAACTTGGTCCGTGCACTGCGCTTCATGTCTGGGAAAACGCGCTTGGCTTCGCGATCAAATCGGCGGGTGGCCGGTGGGAACCAACGCACGATCAATCCCAGTGTTGTCCCCAACCCGCGAGAGCGCAAATCAAATGCACGCCAGCGCAAAACAGTCAGCGCGGACCACAACGGAAAATAGCGGGCGTGGTGTAGCATTGATTTGAGAGGTTTAAAGAACATAGCACCGTATGATCGTCTTCAGCGGTGATACCAATCGAAAACGTATGAATTTGTGGAAGTGTTTGGTTTTCAGCGCATAATTAACATTTTTTGCGTACCGGTCTCGACCACCGATTGTGTTCGGCGCAAAGTTCGACACCTCAAAAACAGAAAAACCCCGCCTGCTTACACAGACGGGGTTTCCCCAAATTGTTTTAACTAAACTTACAGCCCAGTTGAGACGTCGATAGAGTTACCCTCTTCGAGAGTCACATACGCCTTTTTCACGTCTTTCCGACGACCCAGCGCACCGCGGAACCGTTTCACTTTACCTTTAGTGATAGCGGTGTTCACGGCTTTAACCTTTACACCAAAGAGAGCTTCAACAGCCGCTTTGATCATTGGTTTGTTGCTGTCGATTGCCACTTCGAAAACAACAGCGTTTGCTTCAGAAGCACGTGTCGCTTTTTCTGTGATAATCGGTTTGCGGATTACGTCGTAATGTTCTGCCTTAGTGCTCATTTCAGTCGAGCCTCCAGTGCTTCGATCCCGGATTTCGTGATGACAAGTGTATCACGCTTTAGGATATCAAATACGTTTGCACCCATTGTCGGTAGGATATCCAAACCTTCAATGTTGCGTGACGCGTTCAGGAAATCTGCATTTACAGAAGCACCATCGATAACCAAAGCGCGTTTCCAACCAAGGTTCTTAACAGTCTTGGCCAGAGCAGCAGTTTTGCCATCTGAGTTTGCGTCTTCAATGATCACCAACTCGCCAGCTTTTGCTTTAGCGGACAATGCGTGACAAAGACCCAATTTACGGAACTTTTTAGTAAGATCGTGGCCGTGCGAACGCACAACTGGACCTTTGTAAACACCACCACCGCGGAAGATCGGAGCAGAACGTGCACCGTGACGTGCGCCGCCGGTACCTTTCTGACGATAGATCTTCTTGGTAGAGTATTTGACTTCAGAACGTGTCTTAACTTTGTGCGTACCAGCTTGCGCATTGTTGCGCTGCCAGCGAACAACACGGTGCAAGATGTCTGCACGTGGCTCAAGACCAAACAAGGCCTCGTCCAAATCCAGAGTACCAGCTGCTGTGCCGTCCAATTTGATTACGTCAAGTTTCATGCTTCACCACCTTCCGCAGGCGCTTCGGCTGGTGCCGCTGCAGCTGCTGATTTCAAAGCGGCCGGGAAAGGCACGCCATCAGGCAATTTCTTTTTCACAGAATCTTTAACTGTAACCCAACCACCTTTGGAGCCAGGAACGGCGCCTTTGATCATGATCAAGCCACGTTCTGCGTCAGTTTTTACAACTTCAAGATTTTGCGTAGTTACACGAGCTGCGCCCATGTGACCGGCCATTTTCTTGCCTTTGAAAACTTTACCAGGATCTTGACACTGACCAGTGGAACCGTGCGAACGGTGAGACACGGAAACACCGTGCGTCGCGCGCAAGCCACCAAAGTTGTGACGCTTCATGGCACCTTGGAAACCTTTACCAATGGATGTGCCTGATACGTCAACTTTTTGACCGTCAAGGTAATGCTCAGCGGACAGTTCTTCACCGACGCTGATCAAGTTATCTTCGGAAACACGGAATTCGACCAGCTTACGCTTTGGCTCAACCTTTTGTGCAGCGTAGTGGCCGCGCATGGCTTTGCTAACACGTTTTACCTTGGGCGTACCTGCACCAAGCTGAACAGCTGTGTAGCCGTCTTTTTCCATTGTCCGTTGTGTCACAACCTGAAGGCCGTCCAATTGAAGAACAGTAACAGGGATCTGTTTACCATCTTCCATGAACAAGCGGGTCATGCCCAATTTCTTTGCGAGAATTCCAGAGCGCATATTCTATACCCTCCTTAAGACTGCAACTTGATCTCGACGTCCACACCAGCGGCAAGGTCGAGCTTCATCAGCGCGTCTACCGTTTGTGGAGTCGGATCAATGATATCCAGCAAGCGCTTGTGCGTGCGGATTTCAAATTGGTCACGGGATTTTTTGTCAACGTGTGGACCACGTAGAACTGTGAATTTTTCAATCTTATTCGGCAGCGGAATTGGGCCGCGAATAGATGCACCGGTACGTTTAGCGGTGTTTACGATTTCCTGTGTGGAAGAATCCAACACGCGGTAATCAAACGCCTTCAAACGGATGCGGATATTTTGGCTTTGTGCCATTTGTCATCATCCCTAACTAGGGCTTAGATCGGAGAGGAGGATGTACGCTCACCGCACACCTTCATCGCGTCTTTGTAAAGAACTGAGAAGGGCGCGCAAAAGCACACCCCAACAGAACTTGGCCGCGTGTAGGTCGAGTCGCGGGCGAAAGCAAGTAATTGTTGGGCGAATCCCAAAGAAACCTTAGGCGGCAGGTGGCTTTGCCTTTTGGAGGTAGTCATCCATCGCTGGCTTATAGTGCGTCAGCTCGTCTGATACCGCTGCATACTGATGGATGCGCGCCTCGTAGGCGACAATAGTTTTAGGCCAAACAACCGGCAAATCGAATGCCGCTTGAAACGCTTTGATCCATGCAAAGGTCACTGCAAACCCACAATCGCACAGCCACAGCTTATCCGTTGGTAGGGTTGGATCGCTAATCAGAAGCGCCAAGGCCTCAAGGTGTTTGGAAATAACAGCGCCGCCAGCTTTAACGGCTTCTGCGTCGCGGGTCTCGTAAGCCACTTGGGCATAGAGGGCGCGTACTGAGGGCTCCAAACGCGTATCATGGAAACGCCCTTTTTCGCGTGCCTTGGCACGCAACTGCACTGTGTCAGGCAGCATCGGCGTCTGGGGAAAAGCTTCATTCAGGTATTCAGCAATTGCCTCGGAATCTGACAACATAAATCCATCAAGGATCATTGCGGGCAAATTGCCAGATGGCACGATCGCTTTATATTCTGCTGAACCGTAGCCACCTGGGGGCGGCAGTTCTTCCCATGCGATCGACTTGTGGCGCATCATAACGCGCAGCTTGGCGCAGTAGGTCGCTACGGGAACGGTGTATATAGTCAGCATATCAAACCTGCCTGTCAGAAATGAAAAAGGGCCAGCCGAACAAACGACTGGCCCGATAGTAATAGAGTGCGATTATTCAGCCAACAGCTGCCATTTCACGCCCAATTCGTCAAAGAAGCCTTGCTCTTGCTTCAATGTAATCCACGTGTTCACGTAGTTGATCCACACTTGGTCTGCTTGTGGCAACAACATCGCGATTGGTGTCGGTGAACGACCTTCAGCCACTGGCACGATCATCAGTTGGTCATACTGAGCAACCAATTTGTTTGCTTCAACGTTTGACGTGATGTTTGCGTCTGCACGGCCTGACAACACTTCTTGGAAGTCACGTGCTGGTGCTTCGACGATGCGGTGTGTTGCATCAGGGAAGTACTGCTTTACTTGTGTTTCTTGTGTTGTGCCCAATGTGGCCGCAACAGAAACGTCTGCTCTGTTCAGATCGTCCCAGCTGTTAAAGCGGTCTGCATTTTTCTTCAGCGTCAATGGCACTGTTGCCAATGAGAAGTAGCTGTTGGAATAACCCGCGGCCTTTGCACGTGCTGGTGAGACTGATGCAGAGCCCGTGATGTGGTATTGACCAGATGTTACGCCTGCGACCAGTGTTTTCCAGTCCGTTGGAACAAACTCAACCTCGACGCCCAGATCGGCAGCCAAGGCTGTCATCACGTCGATGTCATAACCCTCATATGTGTTTGTTGCGACGTCGCGCATCGTCATCGGGTTCCAGTCGCCAGTTGTTCCAACCTTGAGCACGCCACCAGATAGGATTTCGCTCAGCGCGGATTGCGCATTTGCTTGAACTGAGCTCGCGGCCAGAATGACGGCGGTTGCTGCAATTTTAAATATTTTCATTTGTTTCCCTTTTCAAACGATAGTTGATAGCTAGCTTGCCAGATAGGATAGGAAAGTCCTAGTGCAAAGAAACTCTTTTTCGGAGCCAAATCACTAACGAAACCTTGAAAATTGGAAAGCAATCTCGTTTATGACTGATCAGCCAAATCTAATCCAGATGCGTGGAGTGTCTAAACACTTTGGCGATTTCCAAGCCTTGGAAGACGTGACGCTGGATGTGAAGCTGGGCGAACGTGTCGTGATTTGCGGGCCATCTGGGTCTGGAAAGTCCACACTGATCCGCTGCATCAATCGCCTTGAGGCACATGAGCTCGGTGAGATAGTTGTTGATGGTGTGACCCTCACCCAAAGCCAAGGCAGTCTTGATAAAATTCGCGGCACCGTCGGGATGGTGTTTCAACAGTTCAATCTGTTTCCACATTTGACGGTCCTTGAGAACCTAACGTTGGGACCACGCCGCGTACTTGGTTTGTCAGAGGACGAGGCCAAGGCACGCGCGATGCTGTATCTTGAACGCGTTCAAATTCCCGATCAGGCAGATAAACTGCCACGCCAACTTTCGGGCGGTCAACAACAACGCGTCGCGATTGCCCGCAGCCTGTGCATGGAACCGCGGATCATGTTGTTTGACGAACCCACATCTGCCCTCGATCCTGAAATGATCGCAGAAGTTTTGGACGTAATGACCGAGCTGGCGACCAGCGGGATGACAATGATCGTTGTAACACACGAGATGGGGTTCGCCCGCCGTGTGGCTGATAAGATGGTGTTCATGGACAAAGGCGAGATCGTCGAAATCGGCACCCCCGAAGATGTCTTTACAGCACCAAAGTCTGATCGCTTTGCCGCATTCATCAAACAAATTTTGAACCACTAGGAGCAGTTGATATGAAACGCGTTATTGTCCTTCTGCCCCTTCTTTTGATCCTTTCGGGATGTTCTGGAAACTGGGGGTGGTACGTTGTTGATCCCACGACCACCAATGGTGCAAACAACCTGCGCTTTATGGCAACAGGTGCCTACAACACGATCCTGATGTCCCTAACAGCGATCATCATTTCCGTCATCGTCGGTCTGTTGGTCGCCCTGCCTGGTCTGTCGGAAAAGAAAGCATGGCGTGCGTTTAATCGCACCTATGTTGAAATCGTGCGCGCGGTTCCGATCCTTGTTCTGATCCTGTGGGTTTACTACGGCTTGCCCCAGTTAAGTGGTATCACGTTGAACGTCTTCTGGGCTGGCGTCTTTGCCTTGGCCCTGTCCGACAGCGCCTTTCAGGCTGAGATTTTTCGCGCAGGTATTCAATCGATCAGCAAAGGCCAATACGAGGCCGCGCAGTCTATCTCGCTGAATTACCGCGATACGATGCGCTATGTGATCCTGCCCCAAGCGATCCGTCGTATCCTGCCGGCATTAGGCAATCAGCTGGTCTATATGCTGAAGATGTCATCGCTGGTGTCCGTCATTGGGATGCAGGAATTGACCCGTAAGGCGAACGAGTTGGTCGTATCAGAATACCGCCCGCTTGAGATCTACACGATCCTTGTCTTGGAATACCTTGTGTTGATTTTGATTGTATCCGCTGGCGTTCGGTGGCTTGAGAGACGCATGAACAGCAGCGAGGCCTAAAAATGGCGCAGGACGACCTAACGACAGGCCCAATGGTCCTGCACTTTAAGAACCTCGCAATCCCTGCCGCCTTAGGCATGTTGTTCGCAACGCTCTATAACGTGGTTGATGTATACTACGCAGGGCGCCTTTCGACAGAGGCCCAAGCGGGCTTAGCTATTGGTTATCAGGCGTTCTTTATCTTTTTAGCTGTGGGCTTTGGATTGGGGTCGGGCCTAAGCGCGCTGGTCAGCAATGCCAAAGGGGCAAAAGATACATCCGGCACACGCAAGCTGGCGGCACAGGGCCTTAGCTTTGGCGTGATTGTCACTGCAATTTTTATGGTCGTTGCCCTATGGCTTGGCCCTAAGTTGATCGAAATCGTTTCTGAACCCGGTGGCTACCGTGATGCAGGCACTGGTTATTTCCACTGGTTGATTGTGGCCCTGCCCGGTTTCATGTTGGCCTACGGTGGCAACGGAATTTTGCAAGCGCATGGCGACTCCCGTTCATTGCAGCGCGCCTTGATGGGGGCGTTCTTTGCCAACGTCATTTTAAACCCGCTGTTGATGTTTGGCATCCCTGGCGTGTGGGACGGCATGGGGTTTAACGGCATCGCCTTGGCCACTGTCATCAGCCAGACAGGTGTGATGATTTTCATCCTGCGCCAGATTTTCAGACTTGAAATCATGCAGGGTGTTCTCCTGTCTGAATTCATACCTGATCTTGAAAGCTATCGTGGTATACTTGGACAAATGTTGCCCGCGACAATGGCGATGATGGTGATGTTTTTTTCCAGCTTTGTTGTTCAGTACGCCCTCAAGGGTTTTGGCGAACCAGCCATTGCCGCCTACGGGGTTGCGCTACGGATTGAACAAATCTTGTTGCTGCCTGTTCTGGGTATGACGGGGGCGTTACTGCCCATCGCGGGTCAGAACTTTGGTGCCAAAGAATTTGACCGCGTCCGCGAGGCACTGGTTTTTTGCTGGAAGCTAGGCTTTGCAATGACCGCGATTGCAGCACCCATATTCTGGCTAGGTGGTTCGATGTTGATGTCGATCTTTACCAAAGACCCTGAAGTGATCGCGATCGGAACCAGCTATCTGCATGTGGACGGGTTTTTGTTCCCAATTTATATGATGCTCTTCTCAATCAATTCGCTTCTTCAAGCGTTGAAGAAACCCATCTGGACCCTTTGGCTTAGCATTTATCGTCAAGGTATCGCGGTTGGTTTCTTTATCTGGATTTTCATTGGAGTTTTGGACTTCAGCGTTTGGGGCGTTTGGTTGGGCATTGCCGCCGCAGTTTGCACAGGTTGGATCGGTGCCGTCTTGGTTGCCCGCACGATTGCCAAACAAAACATTGGTGGTTTTCTGCGCGCCAACTAAGGGCAGCACGCCACATTGGCAATTTCCAGCCGATCGAAAAAGCATCACATCGGTTCGCGTTTTGCGGGAACACCCTCAACGCTATAGGGTGCGCAAAACAATGATAAGAGGTGAGCAGCCCAATGCATATTAACAGACGGATCTTTGCACTTGGCGTTGCGGCGCTGGGATTATCAGGATGCACAAGCACGGTCGCTTCAGGCCCCGCACGTGCAAAAGCTGTGACCTCTGATTTGCGCCCTGTATCTAACAGTGCCTATAGCGCATGGGTCCGTGGTTTTTATCCACGCGCCAAAGCCAAAGGCATTTCCGCGTCTACATTGCGCGCAGCCTTTCGCAACACAGGTTACTTGCCCGGCGTGGTGAAGCGCGACAGAAACCAAACCGAATTCAAACACACCCTCGAAGACTACCTGTCCATTGCCGCCTCTGACGAACGTGTACGTAAAGGACGCGCTGCGTTTGCTAGGCACCGTGGAACATTGAACTCACTTGAATCTAAATACGGCGTGGACGCAGAAATTATCGCGGCGATCTGGGGATTGGAAAGCTTCTTTGGCGAACGGCGCGGCGACGTTTCGGTTATCTCAGCCACATCGACTTTGGCCTTTGATGGACGACGTGGTTCGTTCTTTGAAAAGCAATTGATCGCAGCGCTACAGATCATTCAGAACGGTGACATTCCTGCCTCAAGAATGACTGGCAGTTGGGCTGGCGCTATGGGTCACACCCAATTCATCCCTACATCGTATCAAGCCTTCGCCGTTGATTTCACAGGCGATGGTCGTCATGATATTTGGTCGGATGATCCGACAGATGCACTGGCCTCAACCGCCGCCTACCTTCAGCGCAATGGCTGGACGCGCGGTGTGCGCTGGGGCGCGGAAACTAGCAGCGCAGACGGCAATGTTATCCAGCCTCAAGCAGGTGGCCCAAAGTTTGCCGTGACTGGTAATTTTCGTGCGATCAAACGCTACAACAACTCGGATGCCTACGCGATTGGTGTGGGGCATCTTGCAGATCGGATTGGTGGTGGTGGACCTTTGCGCACCAGCTTTCCACCTGACAAAAACGGCCTAACCAAAGACAACCGTATTGCATTGCAAAAACGTCTGACCGCCAATGGGTTTGATACAGTTGGTGCCGACGGCGTGATTGGCCCTAACTCCGAAAAAGCGATCCGTGCCTATCAGGCCAGTCGCGGTTTGGCTGCCACTGGTACGCCCTCGCTGGAACTGTTGCGCAGCTTGAACTGAAGACGCACTTAGTGAAAATCCCGCGACTTTGGGATAACACGTACATCGCGTGGATGGCGGTGTGTCCCCTTAGGGATCGTCGTCATCTGTGCGTCAGGAACATCGTTTGATAACCGGTCCAATGCATCTGTGCGATCTACTAGGTGGTTTACGATGATGTGAATGACATCACCCTCCCGCTGGACAACGCCGCGCACATCGATGACCCGTGCACGCATCACGACCTTGCGATAAGCGGCCATGACTTTGGACCAGACCACCAGATTGGCCACCCCGACCTCATCTTCGATGGTAATGAAACACACACCCTTGGCGGTACCTGGGCGTTGACGGATCAGCACGATACCCGCCATCGAAATCCTTTGCCCATTGCGCATGTGCTTAAGGTCATTGGCAGATGAGTACCCCTGTCGCGTCATGCTGGCGCGCAAGAATGACATTGGGTGCGCCTTTAGGGACAGGCGCAGCGTTTGGTAATCCGCCACCACATGTTCACAGGTGGGCATTTGTGGCAGTGGAAACATCACCTCTGCCCCCTCGTCCCGTCCGGTCGCAAACAACGGCAAGTCGGGCGCATCTTTCAGCGCCCGCGCGTCCCACAACGCCTGTCTGCGATCCAATCCCATTGATCGAAAGACATCCGCCGCCGCCAGTTTACGCATCGTACCTGCATCCGCATTGGTACGGACCTTGAAATCTTCCAAATCTGTAAAAGGAGTATCACGCACCAACATCATCCGTTCAATCACATCGCGGCGCAGCCCATCGACCTGTCGCAGTCCTAAACGCAAAGCAAACTGATCTGGCCCAATCGGTTCCAGCGTATTGTCCCATTCGCTGAAATTCACATCCACTGGGCGCACCTTTACCCCATGTTCCCGTGCATCACGCACCAGTTGCGCAGGCGCATAAAAACCCATCGGTTGGGAATTGAGTAGCGCAGCACAGAACACATCAGGGTAGTGATGTTTGATCCAGCTCGACACATAGACCAAATGGGCAAAGCTGGCGGCATGGCTTTCGGGGAAGCCATAGTCACCAAACCCTTTGATCTGATTGAAACAGCGATGGGCAAATTCAGCGTCATACCCACGCCCGATCATACGCCCCACCATTTTGTCCTCGAGCATGCCAATGGTCCCCTTAGACCGGAAGGTCGCCATGGCTTTGCGCAACTCATTTGCCTCAGCGGTTGAGAACTCTGCCGCGACCATTGCGATCTTCATTGCCTGTTCCTGAAAGATAGGCACGCCCATGGTTCGACTTAGAATGTTCTTCAGCTCATCTTGATCATAGTCGGGGCCCGGTGACGGGTATTCTTCGGGCTCAAGTCCGTTGCGGCGGCGCAAGAATGGATGCACCATATCCCCTTGGATCGGGCCAGGGCGCACGATTGCCACCTGGATCACCAAATCATAAAACTCGCGTGGTTGCAGGCGCGGCAACATGTTGATCTGCGCACGACTTTCGACCTGAAACACACCAACGCTGTCGCCCTTGCACAGCATCTCATACACCGCATCATCGTGTTTGATACTGGCCAGATCATAGCGTTTTCCATAGTGCGCATCGATCATGTCAAAGGCCTTGCGAATACAGGTCAGCATCCCCAGCGCCAGCACATCAATCTTTAAGATACGCAGTTCTTCGATGTCATTTTTATCCCACTCGATGAAGCTGCGATCCTTCATTGCACCGTTCCCGATAGGTACCGTTTGGGTCAAAGGCGTTTCGGTCAAAATAAACCCACCCACATGCTGTGAGAGATGGCGTGGCATACCAATCAATTGTTCAGCCAATTTGATCGTACGCGCCATCAAGGGATCATTCAGATCAAGACCAGCCTCGGTCGCCTCTTTTGCCCCGATTTCACGCCCACCACTGCCCCAAATCGTTTTGGCCAGTGCTGATGTAATATCCTCAGACAGACCCATCACTTTGCCCACTTCACGGATCGCCATGCGCGGGCGATAGTGGATGACGGTGGCACACAGGCCCGCATGTTCGCGTCCGTATTGACCATAGATATGCTGGATAACCTCTTCGCGCCGTTCATGTTCAAAATCGACGTCGATGTCTGGTGGTTCTTTGCGTTCTTCGCTGATGAAGCGCTCAAACAGCAGATCGTTCTTATCAGGATCAACCGCTGTGATGCCCAGTACATAACACACAGCCGAGTTGGCAGCAGACCCCCGCCCCTGACAAAGGATAGGGGTTTCAACGCCATAGCGCGCATACTGAATCACGTCGTAGATCGTAAGAAAATACTGTGCGATATCCAGTTTTTCGATCATCGCCAGTTCTTTGTTCAGCGCCTTTAGAACCTTGTCCGGAACCCCGTCAGGATAGCGCCACGCCGCCCCTTTGAAAGTAAGGTCCATCAAGTATTCTTGGGGTGTGCAATCATCAGGCAGGTTCTTTTGTGGATACTCGTAGGACAGCTCGCGCAGGTCAAATTTGCAGGCGTCTGCGACACCTCGTGTGGCGTGGATTGCATGGGGCCAATCCTTGAACAAGTCGATCATTTGGGCAGGAGACTTAAGGTAACGTTCTGCATTCGCTTCAACCCAAAACCCCGCCTTTGCAATTGTTGTCTTATGCAGAATACAGGTCAATACATCCTGCAACGGCCGCCGTTCTGGAACGTGATAATGCACGTCATTGGTGGCGAGAATCCGCAAGCCGTGGGACTGTGCCAGCCGATCCAAACTGTTGATGCGGGCACGATCATCCCCCCGATACAAGTAACTCACTGCGATGTGGTGCAAGGTTGGCAAAGCCCGTGTCAGACGTCGTAAACCACGGGCGAATTCGGCCACATCTTCTTGTGGCATTGCAATCAACTGCACCCCATCAGTGTGGATGGAAAGATCATCCAAGGTCAGATCGCATACCCCTTTGGTTTGCCATTCGCCGTCGACCCCACGCATCTTCCCCTTGGACAACAGACTGCACAAACGCCCATAAGCGGCGCGGTCTTTGGGATAGGCCAGAAACTCCTCTCCCGTGATCAGTTTCAAACGGCATCCGATAATTGGCTCCAAACACGCCTTGCGCGCGGCGGCATGCAACCGGACAATTCCAGCCATTGTATTAAGGTCTGCAATCCCCAAAGCGTGGTAACCAAGCTGTGACGCAGTGCGGGACAAATCTACGGCATCGGATGCCCCATACAGAAACGAAAAGCACGAGGTCACACCCAATTCAACAAAGGCGGTTGGTGGGTTGGGGCGAAAGTCATCACCGGTCAATTGGCGCGGGGGATGGGCGTGATCGTTTTCCGGCATCAGGCAAACATCCCGTGCACGAACCAACGCGGATCACCGCCCCGCCCATCCTCATGCAACCCCTCGCGGTAAAGCCACAATCGCTGGCCCGCCTGATCCTCGATCTTGAAATAATCACGCAGTCGCGTGTTTGGACGGTCCCGCCACCATTCAGGCGCAATACGTTCAGGTCCTGCATAGCGCGTCACACGGCGTGTCTGTTTGCGCCACATAAATTGCGCTGGCGGACCTTCGGGCACAGCATACAAAACCCGCACTTCTTCAGCCGGATCCAACAGGCGTATTGGACGTTCTTTGATCGTGGCGACCGCATCGCTATGTGTGGTGATCAATGGGTTCACCCAATGCTCTGCCCGTTCGGGAATGTGGCTGGCCTTCAACACAGGGCGTTTTACGGCAGCCGTTCCAAAACGCACCACCAGACGGTCGATCAACTGGGTCAATTCCACCTCGTCTTCGCCTGCTCCGTCAAGACAGTGCTGGACGATCTGTAACGGCTCAATCAACACCGCTTCGAGTGTGATTAAATCAAAACCAAAGCCGGGATTTATCTTATCCAACTTATCATCGAACAAACTGCGCAGGTGCTTTGCATCGCGACTGGGCGCGGCGGTGGCTGCGGTTAGTGTGCTGACTTCACCATCCGTTCGGTACACGGTCAATGACAGACGGCGGCATCCTTTACCCTCTGCTATCAACTGCGCACACAACGATGCGCACAGATCAGGCAAGTAAGCCGTTGGGTCTTGGATCGGTTCGGGCAATCGCACTTGGGCGATGATCCATGGACGTTCCTCAATGCTCGCCACAGGTTCCGCCAAGCGGCCCATTGCCTGATCAAGGCGCAGCATTGGATTGCGCTCTAACGCATGGCGCGCAAAGCGGCGGGCCATGGACAGCCGTGGCACATCAGCCAAAGCCCCGATAGTTTTCAAACCAAGGCGGCGCAGCAATAAAAGCGTGGCACCGTCCAAGCGCAAGGCCGCCGCCGATAAGGGCGCAAGGGTCTCTACGACCTGTTCATAATGACAAATTGCACGCACGGTTCCGTACCGTGCTAAGGCCCAAGCAGCTCCCCATGTTGGGGCAATCGCCAACTGCGGGGTCAAGCCAGAAACCGCAAGTCGTGCTTCCATTTCAGCTAACATTGCAACCTCGCCCCCCGCTAGATGGTCGGCCCCTGTTGTGTCTAGGATCAAACCATTTTCACCGTCTGTCACAGTCCAAGGACACCAACGTCGTGCCCAAAGCGATAGGCGGTTTAGCGCGACACGATCCCCAGCAATATCGGCATAATCAACACGCAAATCTGGGCAAATCGCGCGCATATCAACAACACGTGCACCGCTGGAGATCCCGGCCAAACGGGCCGCACGATTGGTGTCATAAATTACCTGTCCATGCGCGCCTTCATGAACCAACACCACAGGCACATCAGAGTGCGGCCGCGCGCCTGCGCGTTCCATCACCCTCTCCCACCGCTCCATCGCGAAGTGCGGCAGAAAGATCGATACGATCCGACGATCGATCATATTGTGCAACCCACGTGCCAGCAGAACCGCTGCGCGAGCGAAATAATTCGGCTTTCCAACGTGGATCCCCCGGTGCTTGCGCATCGTCTGGATGTAGGGCTGAGGGCAGTGATGAAATGCGCCACCGTTCGCGGGCCGCGCTGAGGTCTGCACTGGCGCTGCGTCGCAGCAGCCAACAAGGTGTTCCAGCCGCTTCTGATCGCAGTGCCAATCGTTTGGTGGCTGTGAAATTCAACGCTTTGGGATCGCCCCAAAGTTCGCCGACGACACAGGCAAGGGTCTTGCACCGTAGCCCCTCTTCCATCGCCCACAACACATCTAGTGGGCGGCTGACTGTGACCCGAATGATAGGACGCGTGGCCCCGATCCCCGGCAAATAGGGACGCCCCGATTCCTTTTGCGACAGATAGTCCTGCACCCACAAAACCGGTGCCACACGATCCTGCAATCCGGCCAATACAAATCCCACAACCCCTGCATCTGTAGCATTCGTCACAAAGGCTTCGGACAAGACCGGCTTTTGCTGCACAGATGGATTTGCAGGGCGTGAGATACGCTTTTTGAAAATAAGACCAGACATACACGTAGTAGAGAATCCCAATTAATGTTCACTCTTTGTTCTACTTTAAGATTCGGGTGTTTGCCAAGAGGCCAGAGTCTCTTTTCATTTGGTGGGGGCGTTAACCCCGCACCAAAGTCATTGTTGCATCATAAGGCCCCATGGGTGAAACAGTTGCTTTGATAAGATGCCCAAGCACGTCGATTTCGCACGTTGTCCCTACCTGCACCATGTCCGGATCAACAAAGGCATAGGCCAGGTTTTGCCCAACGCGATAGCCCCATCCACCAGAGGTCACAGTACCAACAACAGCGCCCTCAACCATCACCGAAGCCCCGCCATGTGCAGGTGCCACCGTGCTATCAAGCGTCAAGGTAACAAGCTGTTTGCGCGGCCCCTCAGCGTGCTGCTCCATCAAGGCTTCTTTGCCAACGAAATCGGCCTTATCCATCTGCACAAACCGATCCAAGCCAGTTTCGAATGGATTGAATTCTATCAGAATATCAGCCTTCCAATGCAGGTACCCTTTTTCAAGGCGCATAGATTCAACAGCCAACGCACCGAACAGTTTCAACCCATGTGCATTGCCAGCATCACGTAGCGCAAGGTAGGCGGCATAGAGGGAAGCATTTGGAATATGAATTTCATAGGCCAACTCCCCTGAGAAACTAACGCCCATCACGGTAGCCGGTGAAAATCCGATGAAACATTCACGCACAGACAGCCAAGGAAAACCATCCTTGGACCAATCATCACGGCTGACGGCACTTAGGACATCACGCGCTTTCGGACCTGCGAGAACAAGGATGGTTTGGTCATTGGTCAGCGATTTGATTTGCACATCTTCATAAGCGCCCAAATTCTTTATCAACCAGTCCATGTCATGGGATTCCGATGCAGCCGCTGACCCATACCAGATACGATCAGGCCCACGATCAGATGCGGGAATATTCGCAATCGTTGCCTCGGATTTCAGCATGCCGTGTTCGTTCAACAGATAGGCCAAACCAACCTTGCCTGCCTTCTTTGGTAGACGCCCACAAATCATCCGATCAAGGAAGCTTTGTGCATCAGCCCCTGTAATCTCGTAGCGATTAAAACCATTAACCTCACACAGGCCAACGGCGTTTTGCACGGCCTCAACCTCGCCTTTGACCACGTCAAAGCTTTCATCAAAACGGTAGCTGTGGGTGACTTTGAAATCAGGTGTGGGCTTGATGAACTCAACCCGCTCCCAACCATTCACAACAGTAAACTCCGCACCCTCAGCCGCCATCACAGGTGTCAGTGGTGTGGTCTTGGCCATACGACCAGCAGGGCGATGTTCATTCGGGAAATGGAACCGGAATTCGTTTTGGTAATCCTCGATCGCTTTCAGCGCGGTTAGTTCAACATTTGTGTGCCCCGCAAAACGACGCGGATCGATACACCATGTGTCATAGCACGCTTCGCCGTGTACGATCTGTTGGGCCAATAGCCAGCCATGGCCGCCACCCTCGCCCAGGCCTGCGCGCAGACCAATGATACAGAACGCATTGCGTTTGCCAGGAATTGGGCCAACCAGCGGGGCACCGTCAATTGTATAGGTGATAGGGCCGTTTACGATTGTATGAATGCCAACTTCGGTCAGCGCAGGCATCCGGGCAAAGGCCCCTTCCAACACGTCCGTCACACGGTCTAAATCATCTGGGCATAGGGCGTTGACGAAATGTGGGTCAATCCCGTCCATGCCCCATGTTTTGCAATCTTGCTCGTAGAACCCGACCAGCAAGCCGTTCTTGTCCTGACGGCAATAGTAGTCACTGATGGGGCAACGCAGCAGCGGCATACGATGACCTGCCTCAGCAATTGCCGGGATGTCTTCGGTCACAAAGTACTGGTGTTCCATAGACATGACGGGGTGGTGCACACCCATCATCGCGCCAACCTCATTCACGCGATAGCCACAGGCGTTCACTACGATTTCGCAGTCGATGTCCCCATGTTCCGTATGAACCGTCCAGCTGTCGTCTTTGTGTTGGGTCAACCCTGTCACTGGCGTATTCCGGTACACTTCCGCCCCCGCTTTGCGGGCGCGGCGCGCCAGTGCCTGACACAACTGTGCGGGATCAATATCACCGTCGTTACCATCCCAAAGACCACCGATTAAATTATCAGTCGAGATCAACGGATGGCGGCGGCCACATTCGGCGGCATCGATCACTTCAAACTCAACGTCCATGCCACGAGCCATCGAGGCAAAGTGGCGGTAACCCTCCATCTGCTCCTCAGTGTTGGCAAGACGGATGCCCCCGTCCCCATGGTTGTAGTTCACCGGATATTCGAGATCATCAGCCAGATCTTTATAGAGGTTGATCGAGTGCGTCTTAAGGCCAACCATCGTTTGGTTCATGCCAAAGTTCGTAACCTGCGCCGCAGAGTGCCATGTTGTACCTGATGTCAGTTCATTGCGTTCAACCAATACAACATCTGTCATGCCCTCTTGGGTCAAATGATACAGGGTTGAGCAGCCAGCAATACCACCACCAATAACCACAACACGTGTCTGCGTTTTCATCTTTGAATTCCTTTTTCGTTTGTCCCGACTGATCTGAAAACCTAACCTTTCGTCAATCGCAAATTTTTTATTCTCAATTCATCGAAACCAATATTTCGAGTAGGTTAATCTATAAGAAAGTCATTGCTTCATCAATTCAGCCTCTTCCTAGTCTATACTGAAACGCTGCGCACGTATGAGCCCAAGGGATACTATGTCAAAAACACCGCCAAAATCCCGACGCTCAGGACGCCAACACCGCTTGGCTCAGCGCGCGGCTCCACCAAAGGTCAATCCAGCACCTGCCGGACAAATTGGTGGGCAATATCGCCCCTTAAGTGAAGCTGATTTGAAGGACATTTATCAAACGGCCCTACGCCTCTTGAGTGATCTAGGAATGGGTGAAGTTCCCGATAGACTGCGTGACGATTTGGTTGTGGCGGGGGCGATCACGACGGACAACGGGCGCGTCAGTTTCCCCAACGCACTGGTCGAAGATGCGATTGCGATGTCCGCTAAAACCTTTGTGCTGCACGGCCGTGACCCTGATCGTTCCATCGAAGTGGGTGGCGATAAAGTCTACTTTGGAACTGGTGGTGCCGCAGTAAACACGTTGGACATGGAGACCGGCCTATACCGCCCATCAACGCTAAAAGACCTGCACGACTTTACCCGCCTTCAAGACACGCTCGACAACGTCGCATGGTTCACTCGCTGCTGTATCGCAACCGACTTGCCCGATAATTTCGACCTTGATGTGAACACCGCATACGCCCTTCTGCGCAATACGACGAAACCAGTTGCCACTGCGTTCACCATCGCAGAGCACGTCGATCCCATCGTCAAAATGCTGGATATCGCAGCGGGTGGTGAGGGTAAGTTCGCCAAACGCCCCTTTCTGAAAACCCATATCAGCCCGGTTATATCTCCAATGCGCTTTGGCGAAGACGCCGTCGAAGTGGTCTATGAATGCATCAAACATAACATCCCAATGTCGTGCATCACCGCAGCCCAAGCGGGCGCGACAGCTCCTGCAACAATGGCGGGTTTTCTTGCCCAATCGTTGGCCGAAACACTGGCAAGCCTTGTGATGGTCAATGTGATTTCTCCAGGTTTCCCGATGGTGTTTTCCAACTGGCCCTTGGTCATCGATCTACGCAGCGGGGCATTTGCAGGTGGTGGGGGCGAAACGACATTACTCAATGCTGCCTCTGCCCAGCTTTCAAACTGGCTTGGTCTGCCATCGGGTGTGGCGTGTTCCATGACGGATGCCAAAGCAATCGATGCGCAATACGGCGTTGAAAAAGGGATGACCAGTTTGGCCGCTGCCCTTGCTGGCGGGAACCTGATCTACGAAAGTTCCGGCATGACGGCTGCGCTGCTGGGGGCCAGTTTTGAGGCGTTCATTTTGGACGATGAAATGCACGCCATGACATACCGCACCTTGCGCGGTGTTGAAGTGTCTGAGGAAAACCTAGACTTTGATGCCATATGCGCCGCCATCCTTGGAGACGGTCACTTCCTTGGCGCGGATCATACCTACAAAGCGATGGAGCGCGATTATCACTACCCCAAGCTGGCAGACCGCGAACAACCTCGCACATGGGCAGAAAACGGTGCGTTGGGTGCATGGGACCGCGCCAAAACGAAAGCCCAAGAGGTATTGGACAGCCATCACCCTGAATACCTTAATGCCGATCAAGACGCCCAAATCAGAGCGGCATTTAAGATCATCGACTAGTCGTAATCGTCCGATTGCGTCATTGCGAATTGATAATGCCCAAACAACTTTGTAGCACTTGTTCAACGCAGCACGCGGGCGGATGCCCCAGCCCAAAGGACAAGCCCATGACCGATTTTAGCAAAACCCGCGCAATGTTCCACATTCCCGAAGGAATGACATACCTCAATGGCAACTCGTTGGGACCAATGCCGCGCGGTTGTGAGGCTTCAATCGTGAACTTCTTAAATGACGAATGGAAGACGGAGTTGATCAAAGGGTGGAACACCAAGGGGTGGTTCACACAGACCAACACCATCGGCGACCGCGTGGGCAAATTGATTGGCGCGCCAGAGGGGACAACCGTTTTGGGCGACACATTGTCGATCAAAGTATTTCAGGCGGCGGCGGCGGGTCTTGCGCTGGTTCCGGATCGTCGTGTGATCCTGTCCGACAACGGAAACTTCCCCACCGACCTGTATATGGTCGAAGGGCTGATGAAGCTAAAGAATGATGGCTACGACTTGCGCACGCCTGATCCATTGGACGTAATGGAGCAGATCGATGAAACAGTCGCCGTGGTCATGCTAACCGAGGTGGATTACCGCACCGGTTACAAACACGACATGGCACAGATCATCGCCAAGGCACATTCTGTTGGCGCGATCGTTGTTTGGGATTTGGCACACTCAGCAGGTGCCGTGCCTGTAGATGTTATTGTTGCAGATGCTGATTTTGCGATTGGTTGTACTTATAAATTCCTCAACGGTGGCCCCGGTGCCCCCGCATTCATCTATGTCGCTGAACGCCTTCACAACGATGTTGAGCCAGCCCTAGCAGGATGGCACGGCCACGCCGCCCCATTCGCATTTGATCTGTCGTACCGCCCAGCAGAAAACATCGAACGATTGCGTATTGGCACACCCTCCATTGCAGCCTTCAGCCTGCTTTCCGCAGCCCTAGACGTGTGGGACCACGCAGACATGAATGATGTGCGCGCACGCTCAATCGAATTGTCAGAGCTGTTCATCGCAGAAGTCGAAAAACGTTGCGCAGGCGTGACCCTTGCCAGCCCACGCAATGCGGATCAGCGCGGCAGCCACGTGTCATTTGAATTCGAACATGGGTTTGCATGCATGCAGGCATTGATCGCAGAAAAGGTAATCGGAGACTTCCGCGCGCCCAACATCATGCGCTTTGGCATTGCACCGCTGTTCAATGACGAAAACGATATCCTGCGCGCTGTTTCAAAACTTGAAGACATTTTGAACAACAGAACCTGGAAAGAAGAACGGTTTCAGCAACGTGGTTTGGTCACCTAAGCGACCAAAAACTAAAGGCCTAGCAGCGCGCGTGCTTCAAGTGGTGTTGCCACAGGACGTTCATAGCGAGCGCACACGTCTGCAGCACGCGCGATCAATGCCGCATTCGACGGCGCAAGCGTTTCGCGATTGAGGCGCACGTTGTCTTCCAAGCCAGCGCGCGTATGCCCACCTGCCGCAATTGCCCACTCATTCACAATGATCTGGTTTGGCCCGATCCCTGCAGCGCACCAAGGTGCATTAGGGGCGCGGTCTGCCATCATTTTCACGTAAAAATCAAAGACCGTTTTATCCGTAGGCATCGCGTTTTTCACACCCATCACGAATTGAACGTACAAACGGTTATGGATCAAACCTGCCTGCTCCATCTCAATCGCTTTTAAGATGTGGCTCAGATCAAACGCTTCGATCTCGGGCATAACTTCATACTTCACCATTTCAGATGCCAACCACGCCACTAGTTGAGGTGGGTTTTCATAAACCCGTGATGGGAAGTTGTTTGAGCCAACAGACAACGATGCCATGTCTGGACGCAAAGACAACATGCCGCCACGCTCTTGCCCTTCACCAGAACGCCCACCTGTCGAGAACTGGATGATCACGTCAGGACAATGTTTCTTTAACCCCTCCTGCAGCTCTGCAAATTTGTCAGGGTCGCTGCTGGGCGTTTCGTCAGCATTACGCACGTGGGCGTGGATAATGCTGGCCCCTGCTTCAACAGCGGCATGACTGCTTTCTACTTGTTCAGAAATGCTGATTGGGACAGCAGGGTTAGCTGCCTTCGTTGGCACCGATCCTGTGATTGCACAGCATAGGATGCAGGGTTTTCCAGCAACTTCAGACATCAAAGAACACCGTTTCGTTTTCACCTTGAAGGTGGATATCCAACTGATATCCGTTTGAACCCTTTTGCGCGATCAACGTCGTGCGACGTGTCGGCTCAATCATAGACAATATTGGATCATCGTCAGCCACGTTGTCCGAGAAGTAAGCCCGCGTGTGCAGCCCTACATTGATCCCACGCGCAACAATCCACAATGCAAGATGCGGCGACTGCAAAGTGCCGTTTTGATCAATGACCGCACCGGGCATGACGGTCTCGATCACAAACTCACCTGTTTCAGCATGAGATGGCGCACGGCCAAACCCTCTGCCGTTTGTGTGGAACGTGCCCGCGCCGTCAGGTTGCCAAATCTCAACCAAACCATCCAGAACGAGATCATCCATCCCATCGACAATGCGACCTCGAACAGTGATAGGGTCGCCCGTCAAATCGGCTCGCAAACTTGTGCCCAGTTGGCTTTGATAGCCGCGTTCAAGTCCAGCAAACTCAGGAACGCAACCGATGTGAACATATGGGCCCGCAGTTTGGGACGCGCTTTCTGGTAGCTTCGCCATCATGTGCCCTCCAACTGGTTTTCAAACAAAGTCGCACCGCGTCCACGTAACACGATATCAAAGCGGAAGGCCCGAATATCCATCGGCACCGTGGCCTCCATATCCAACCGCGCCGTCAAACGATCAATCGCCGCAGCATCAGGGATCGATTGAGCAATCGGGCAAAGCGCAATGTGGGGATCGCCCTCAAAATACATTTGTGTGATCAAGCGTTGGGAAAAAGCCATGCCAAAGACAGAAAAGTGAATATGCGCGGGCCGCCAATCGTTGCCACCATTGGGCCAAGGATAGGCACCAGGCTGAACCGTGCGGAATGAGTAGCTGCCATCCTCACCGGTGATCACACGACCACAACCACCAAAGTTAGGATCAAGTGGCGCAAGGTAGGCATCCTTCTTGTGGCGATAACGTCCACCTGCATTCGCTTGCCATACCTCGATCAGGGCGTTCGGCACAGGCCGACCATCGCCATCACGCAACACACCGTGTACCATAATACGTGGGCCAATTGCTGACCCGCCATCAACCGCGTGGTTGATCAAAAGATCATGATCGTTTGGCCCCAAAACATCATGCCCGAATGTTGGTCCCGTCGCCTCAGTCATAGTTGTCGCGAAACCAATTGGTTTGTGGATTGGACCACGGCTTAGGCTGGAGCGGTAATCAGGCGCAATGCGCGGTGGATGCAGCGAGAAATCGCGTGGAGCTATATCTGTAAGTTTACTCATTTCGCAGTTCCTGCTTTGGGCGTTGGTATCTCAACTGGACCGCCCTGTTCTGCCCAAGTTGAAAAACCTTCTTTCAAATGCGCCGCTTCAAATCCCATGTCTTGAAGAGTGGCTGTTGTAACCGCAGAGCGCCAGCCAGATGCGCAATGAAAGACAAAGGTTTTATCTTCACCAAAGATCGGTTTGAAATAGGGGCTATCGGGATCCACCCAAAACTCGATCATGCCGCGCGGGGCGTGAAAGCTGCCTGGAATGTGGCCACGTTGGCGCTCACGAATGTCACGGATATCCACGACGATCACTGACGGGTCATCCAACATTGCAATCAGCTCTGGTGTCTCAATTTCTTTGATACGTGCGCGCGCAGAAGCAACCATATCAGCCGATGACATTTTCAATTTAGGCATTCATTGGTCTTTCAAAGAGAGTATTGTCTAAACGATGGCATGGGGCCAACCAAACGGCAAGTTTCTAACTCGCGGCTTGCAGTATTCCCTCAACATCCAGAAATGTCTCAACGTGATCGGCCAAGTCATCCAGCGCCTGCTCAACACCTGAACTGTAACTGCCCGACGCAGTCACACCCAAACTATTTAGAAATGCACCGCGCCACGCATCATTGCTGAACATCCCATGCAGGTAGCTGCCCATGACACGCCCATCACTGGATTGTGCACCCTCCGGCTGACCATCAACATGCGCAAAAGGACGCGCGTTATCAGGACCCTCAGTTCGCCCAATGTGGATCTCATATCCCTCAAACGGCAACTCTGTATCAACGTGCATAGCATGCACAGAAGTTAAACGTTTATCGCCCGTCATCTGCGTGACAACATCCAACAGACCAAGGCCAGCGCTGTCCCCTGCAGTCCCCTCTATCCCGTCAGGGTCACTGATCACTTGGCCCAGCATTTGGTAACCGCCACAAATGCCCAACACATGACCGCCGCGCCGATGGTGCGCGGCCAAATCCACATCCCAGCCTTGCGCGCGCAGGTAGGCAAGATCGCCACGGGTTGATTTACTGCCCGGTACGATAACCAGATCAGCGTCAACAGGAAGGACTTCGCCAGCCTTCAACATTACAAGCGATATATTTGGCTCTTGGGCCAATGGGTCCATATCATCAAAGTTCGCAATCCGAGACAGGGTCAAACAAACCACTTTGAATGTGCCGTCCTGCGGACCTGATGAAATATCAAGCGCATCTTCGGCAGGTAGACGCCAAGCATCCTTGAACCACGGCACAACTCCAAAACCACGCCAACCCGTGTGATCGCTAATCATTTCGTATCCGTCATCAAACAGGCTGGGGTCACCGCGAAACTTGTTGATCATGAAACCAACGACACGGCCATTGTCATCCGAATCCATGACCGCTTGTGTGCCGACAACTTGGGCGATCACACCCCCCCGATCAATATCTCCACACAAGATCACAGGTACATTCGCCGCTTCAGCAAAACCCATATTGGCAATATCACCTACCCTTAGGTTGATTTCGGCCGGACTGCCCGCGCCTTCGACAATGACCAGATCATATTGGGATTTCAGGTGCTTAAAACTCTCTAAAACCGAGGCCATAAGTGTTGGTTTTAACTTCGCATATTCACGCGCTTTGACAGTCGCAATGCGCCGACCCTGAACGACAACTTGGGAGCCAACCTCGGACTCTGGCTTTAATAAAACGGGATTCATATCTGTGTGTGGCAAAATCCCACAAGCCAAAGCCTGCAAGGCCTGTGCGCGTCCAATTTCGCCTCCATCCATAGTCACAGCGGCGTTGTTCGACATGTTCTGCGGCTTGAACGGCGCAACGGACAAACCACGTCTTTTAGCAGCACGACACAGGCCCGCTACAAGCATCGATTTCCCGACATTTGAGCCAGTACCTTGGATCATTATTGACTTCATTTTATTCCCGTTCGTTAGTCATTGGGTCAGCGCTTACCCTTGTATCAGGTTAACGCTTACCCATTTCAATCTGTTTTAGAAAAACGGTTTTTAAGGTAAAAATATACATTAATGTATATGTAAACAAACAAAAATATGTTACCTTACTTCTTGATTACTTAAGTAGGAGTGGAGAATGAACATACCCAACATTTTCACCAAAGTCGTCACTGCAGCTTTACTAGGATCAGCGGCCATCGTCGCCGCATCCTTTTTCATCACTGCACTTTCCTCTGTCAGCGCCATATATGGTTACGATCACCACTTCCAAGATCCGACTTGCCTGGTCATCGCTGGGGGCATTGCTGTCGTTACCTCTCTCGTAGCTTCCTTCGCCTGAAGCCCGAACTGACAGCACTCAACAACATCGAATAATTGGCTAATTTGGCATAATTTACAATGCCGAGGATGCGATGCCAGCAAGGTTGAAATGCGGACATCGCTTGGTGCAATCATTGCTAGTTTATGCTTTAAAACTCAACGCCCTTTTGTGCCCTGATCCCATCACGGAAAGGATGTTTCACGTTGCCCATTTCCGTGACCATATCCGCGGCTTCGATCAACTCTTCTTTCGCGTTTCGTCCCGTCAGAACAACGTGGGTCATAAATGGCTTTTCGGTCTGCAAGAATTCGACGACTTCATCAATGTCCAAATAGTCATTGCGCAACGCGATATTGATCTCGTCCAGCAGCACGAAATCAATCTTTGGGTCCAGAATCACTTCCTTGGCCCTTTCCCATCCCGCACGCGCCGCTGCGATGTCACGTTCGCGGTCTTGGGTTTCCCATGTGAAGCCTTCACCGGAGACAATAAATTTGCACTCATCCGTAAAGCGTTCCGTTAGGAATGTGCGCTCACCGGTCGCCCAGTTTCCCTTGATGAACTGCACAACAGCACAAGGCATTTCATGAGCGATGCAACGCATTATCATACCGAAACCACTGGATGATTTGCCTTTGCCTGGCCCAGTGTGGACAACGATCAGGCCCTTCTCTTCGGTCTTGGTCTCCATCATGCGATCACGGGCCGCTTTGATCTTTTTCATTTTCTCGGTGTGGCGTGTGTTTTCGTCGGTCATGTGAGGCTCCGCAAATGCTTGACAATATATGGGGACGGGCGCAAACCAATCCTTGCTGGTGCCTGTGTTAAATCAGGTGAAAAGGGAATGCGATACGGGAAATGTTTTCCTCGAAACGCAGCCGCCCCCGCGACCGTGACCGGAGAGGTTGCCCAACACCACTGATCGCAAGATCGGGAAGGTCGGGCATACCGCGAGAGAAATCTCAGATCCGCAAGCCGGGAGACCTGCCAGCATCGACGTTATGTGAACCGGACGGGGTGTTCCGGGCATGCGGGTCCCCATGCGCGGGGTTTCGGATGGCCCTACTCTTTCCCTCTAAATTTGAGGCCAAAAGAATGACTGACACAAGTATTTTAGAACCTGTTGAATTGCTGGTCTGTACGACTTGCAAGATGGGCCAAGCCATTGAAGATGACGCTTTGCGCCCCGGTAATCTGCTACACAAAGCCATGTTGGAACAAGATTTGCCGGAACACGTGACCGTGCGTGCCGTTGAATGTTTCACAAACTGCCAAGGCGGCTGCAACATCATGATGCGTGGCGGAAATCGCTATGCTTATGTTTATGGTAACCTAGACCCAGAGACGCAGGTAGAAACCATCACAGATGGCGTTACACGCTACTACAATGCCGCTGACGGGTTTGTGCCTTGGCGCGAACGCCCTGAACACTTCCGCAAGAACTGCGTTGCCCGAATCCCACCACTTAACTTGCCACAGGATGCTGCCAAATGAGCGATCTCGCCAAACTTCCCGTAACCGTAATTACTGGTTTCTTGGGTGCGGGTAAAACCACCCTCATCCGTCACCTTATTCAAAACCCACAGGGCAAACGGTTGGCCGTGGTCGTCAACGAATTTGGCGATGTCGGTGTCGACGGTGAAATCCTGAAATCCTGCGCGATCCCTGATTGCCCAGCCGAAAACATCATGGAGCTGTCCAACGGTTGCATTTGCTGCACTGTGGCTGACGATTTCATTCCGACGATTGAAGCGTTGATGGCTCTTGAGCCACGCCCCGATCACATCCTGATCGAGACGTCTGGCTTGGCCCTGCCAAAGCCATTGTTGAAAGCCTTTGATTGGCCTGACATCCGCTCGAAAATCACCGTCGACGGTGTGATCGCCTTGGCCGATGCCGAAGCTGTGGCTGATGGCCGTTTCGCCCCCAACGTCGCGGCAGTAGACGCCCAGCGCGAGGCAGACGATTCACTGGACCACGAGACCCCATTGTCCGAAGTGTTCGAGGATCAAATCGGCTGCGCTGACATCATTCTGTTGACTAAGACTGATCTTGCTGGTGCCGATGGCATCGCAAAAGCCCGCGCTGTCATCGAAGCTGAATCGCCGCGTCCAGTTCCAATCGTTGAAATCTCTGAAGGCGTTGTTGATCCCCGCGTGATCCTTGGTCTAGCGGCAGCCGCCGAAGACGACATGGACGCACGCCCATCACACCACGATGGGCATGATGATCACGAACACGACGATTTTGAATCTATCGTGGTCGACATTCCTGAAATCGCAGATCCCGCAGATTTGGTCGAACGCATTGAAGCCATGGCCAAGGATCAGAACATTCTACGCGTCAAAGGATATGCCGCCGTCAAAGGAAAACCCATGCGCCTTTTGGTGCAGGCTGTTGGCGCACGTGTGCGTCAGCAATACGACCAACCATGGGGCGCTACAGAGCGCCGCGGCCGTTTGGTTGTAATAGCGGAACATGACCACGTGAACCCTGACGCGATCCGCGCAGCGCTTGTCGATTAAACAGACATGCACGTCGTCTTTCGCGAAAGCCACGGGTTAGAGGAATCGGAAACCCCATTTGATCTGCAGCAATCGCCTGCGGATCTTGTGGTGTTGTCCTTCTCCGACAGTGACCTTGGTGCCTTCGCGGCAGGCTGGCATCGTGGGGATGGTAAACTGCCAACCCTACGCCTTGCCAATTTGACAGCTCTAAAACATCCGCTGTCCGTTGATACCTATGTTGAACAAACCCTTGACGGTGCAAAAGGTATCCTGATCCGTTTGATCGGCGGGTATGCCTACTGGTCATATGGCCTGCAACAAGTTGAAGCCCTATGTCGCGCAAAGGGGATTGCTTTGGCTGTGCTCCCTGCGGATGGCCGAACAGATGTACGGCTTGATGAGGTTTCGACCCTTCCTGTGTCAACCCTGCGCCGCCTATCCCACCTGTGTGATCGAGGTGGTGAAGTGGCTGCACAAGCAGCCCTTGCGCAATTATCCCTTGCTGCTGGTCTCTATGCTGGCCCAGTGCGCGGTGCAAAAGGCATACCTATTGTTGGGGCATGGACACCTGAACACGGCGTAACCTGTCCAGTTGCCGCCTTTGTCCCAGACAGCGAAAAACCCCGTGTCCTCATCAGTTTTTACCGCGCCTATCTCACTTCTGCGGATATGGCCCCGATCACAGCCTTGTTCGAAAGCCTTAGGGCAAAAGGGTGCGATGTCGTCGCACTATTTGCACCATCTCTAAAGGCACCAGACGCCGCCACTTGGCTGCGCCGACAAACCCTTGCACTAAAGCCTGATGCGATTATCAACGCCACTTCGTTTTCTGGCAAAGGGGCTGACGGCACCTCTCCTTTAGACGCAGCGGGCGTTCCTGTTTTCCAAGTTGCCCTTTCCACGTCGCGGCGCAAAGCCTGGGATGAAGAGGAACGCGGGCTTTCCCCCACAGACCTCGCGATGCACATCGTCCTGCCAGAAATAGACGGCCGCATTTTTTCAGGTGTCACCTCTTTTAAAGAGCCGCGCAAAAAAGACCCCGACCTGCAATTTGCCCGTTTTGCCCACCGTGTTGAACCCCCACGGATTGAGGCAATCACGAAGCGTGTCATCCGGTGGATCACACTTGGGCAAAACAATAACGCCGATCTTACACCCGCAATCGTCCTCTCCACCTACCCAGGCAAAGACTGGCAAATGGCGCACGCCGTTGGGTTGGATGCTATCGCATCAACCGATGCCATTCTCGATGACCTAAACAATGCGGGATGGACAACCCAGAGTGCTGCGCCACTTGAAGTCAGCCTAGGGACCGAAACCATCGCATGGCCTCTGGTCGGTTATCAGGCAGCGCTGCAAACGTTGCCGCAAACATTGCAAGACGACCTATCAAACGCATGGGGCAACCCCACTGATGATCCGGCGTTTCGCGATGATGCTCTACACTTTTCCGCCACCCGCAGGGGCGCGGCGCTGATTGCGTTGCAGCCAGAACGCGGCGAACGTGATGTACGTGAGGACGATTACCACGACCTCGCCCGTGTCCCGCGCCATGGCTATGTCGCGTTTTATCTTTGGTTGCGCCACACGATCAAAGCCGATGCGCTGATCCACGTCGGTGCCCACGGCACATTAGAATGGCTCCCCGGTAAATCGGTTGCCTTGTCAGATGAATGCTGGCCCGAAGCCCTGATTGCTGACTTGCCTGTCATCTACCCGTTCATCGTTAATGACCCCGGCGAAGCCGCCCAAGCAAAGCGGCGCATTGGCGCTGTTACCTTGGGACACATCCCACCACAGATGAAGGACAGTAAAATCCCTGACCAGTTTCTACGACTTGAAACCCTGCTAGATGAATTTTCGAACGCCGACGGACTAGATCCCCGCCGCCGCGACCGCTTGCAAGCTGACATTCGTTCAGAGGCCCAAGCCATCGGCGTTGAGGCTGATTTGGGTCTAGACACGGCCACCTCTACCGCAGAGGCGCTAACCCGCATCGATCGCTTTGTCTGTGACATCAAAGAAAGCCAGTTTGGTGACGGCCTACATATCTACGGCCGCGCACCCGTTGTCTCAGGCACCTTTGATGCAACGCCATCTGCACACGGCGAACAAACCGGACTGATTGATGCGCTTGCTGGCAAACGAATCGACGCGGGACCGTCGGGATCGCCATATCGTGGCCGCACCGATGTGCTGCCAACAGGTCGCAATTTATTTACGACCGATCCGCGATCAGTACCCACACGTTCTGCATATACCCAAGGCGTCAAGCTGGCTGACGAACTGGTGCGCCGTCACCTGCAAGAAGAAGGCGACTGGCCCAAAGGATTGATCGTCGATCTATGGGGCTCTGCCACCATGCGTACGGCGGGCGAAGAATTCGCAATGGCGCTGCACCTGCTTGGCGTCAAACCTGTTTGGGATGCAGGGTCAGAACGGGTGTCAGGGATCGAAATCATCCCCATCACTGAACTGGAACGCCCACGCCTTGATGTCACCTTGCGCGTTTCCGGCCTGTTTCGCGATGTGTTTCCAACCCTCTCTGCCCTATTTTCCCAAGCCATCCGCGCACTGTCTAAACGTGATGAGGCCGCCGACTGGAACCCATATGCTGGCAAAGACGCCGAAGATCGCGTATTTGGCCCGGCCCCTTCCAGCTACGGCCTTGGCATGGGTGCATTGGTGGAAACCTATGACGAGGAAAGCCGCGCTGCTGCAGGCGCTGCATGGCTAAAGGCCAGCTCATATGCACTGGACGGTCAAAACATCACACTGAACGCAGAGGGCATCAAAGCCCGCGTTGCGGCTGCTGACAGCTTTGTTCATCCACAGGACTTGCCTGAAACTGATCTGTTGCTTGCCGTTGATTACGCCACTCACGAGGCGGGCTTTGCGGCTGCAAAGGCCGCAACGGGTGGCGGCGACATCAAGCTGTATCACCTCGACAACACCGTTGCAGGCAAACCCCGCGCACGCACCTTGTCCGAGGAAATCGCCCGCGTTGTCCACGCCCGCGCAGCCAATTCCAACTGGATTTCCGGCATGCAACGTCACGGTTTTCGCGGCGCTGCCGAAATCGCAGCAACCTTGGATCACATGGCTGCATTTGCACATCTGGCCCAAGTGGTTCCGGCCCACCTATTCGATCTTTATTATGACGCCACCCTTGGTGAAGACAGCGTTGTTTCATTCCTAGAGGATGCAAACCCCGAAGCCCTTGCAGCCATGCGTGATCGTTTCAACGCGCTACATGACGCTGGCTTGTGGAACACGCGGCGCAATTCGATTGCCGCTGAATTGGAACGGTTGTCGTGAGTGGCCCCGAAGTAAAAGGCTGGTGCCCCGGTGCCTTGCGCCCCATGCAATCTGGTGACGGGTTGATCATGCGGGTGCGGCCACGCTTGGGGCAGCTTTCTAACACACAGGCGCTTGGGCTTTGCGACGCATCTGCGACCTTTGGCAACGGTATTATCGACCTCACCAATCGCGCTAACTTGCAACTGCGCGGGGTCAAACCACACAATCATCAAGCGGTTATTGATGCATTGCTTGCGCTCGACTTACTTGATGAAACCCCTGAACTAGAAGCGCGGCGTAACATCATCTGTGCTCCACTGCGATCAACGGATGGCCTGACGGCGCGCCTTGCGCTTGAGCTCACAGAACGCCTAGCTGAACTTCCAGAGTTACCCGGAAAATTCGGCTTTGCCATTGATGTCGATGGCCCACCCCAACTTAGCGATGCACCGGCCGATATTCGGATCGAAACAGGCCCCTCTGGATTGATCGTTCGCGCCGATGGCTCACCCCTTGGCGCGGCTGTCACTACAGACACGGCAATTAACGACCTGATAAGCATCGCACATTGGTTCGCACAAACCTGCGGTAACGACCTACGGCGCATGGCCGCACATCTTGGGTCAGTGCCTTTGCCTCTTCGTTTCGCGCGCGAAACCTCTCATAAGCCCGCGGCACAACTTGTGCCTGCACAACTGCCCCAAGGGCGCGTTTTTGGTGCACCATTTGGCAGCTTACCCACCACAGAATTACGCGCGTTATTGGCTTCAAACTCAACTTCGACACTGACGCTCACGCATTCACGTATGTTTCTTCTGAGCGGCCAATTAGACGTAGGAGAAACCAGTTTTCTCACCACACCAGACGCACCTCAACTTGGCGTAGATGCCTGCCCCGGTGCACCAGCTTGCCCCGCTACCGAACAAAAAACCCGCGCCATTGCACGTGCACTCACCCCACATCTTAATGGTCGGTCATTGCACGTGTCGGGCTGTAGCAAAGGTTGTGCGCGACCGCGCAATGCGGATGTCGTGCTTGTAGGGCAGAACGGCGGCTTTGACCTTGTTTTAAACGGGGTTTCGTGGGATGTCCCACTGCTGCAAGGGGTCAAACCTGACTCTGTTATAGACGCCGTGATCAACGAATTAGGACGCCACTGATGCCATACACCTATGAGACCGATGGCGCGACCATCTACAAAGGCAGCTTTGCCACCATCAGAGCAGAAGCCGATTTGGCCCGCTTTGACGACAATCACGAAAGCATTGCAGTGCGAATGATCCATGCCGCTGGCATGGTTGATCTAGCAAAACATGTGCACTTTTCAGATACATTCGGTCCGGCTGCACGTGCTGCATTGCAAAATGGTGCGCCAATTCTATGCGACGCATACATGGTGTCCGAAGGCGTTACACGAAAACGTCTGCCTGCAGAAAATGAAGTGATCTGTACCCTGCGTGATCCACGAGTTCCTGACATGGCCAAAGAGATGTCCAATACACGCTCCGCTGCAGCACTCGAATTGTGGCGGCCACACCTTGAAGGCGCATTGGTCGCTATTGGCAATGCACCAACTGCGCTGTTCCATTTGTTGAACATGTTAGAAGACCCCGACTGCCCACGTCCCGCTGCTATTATTGGGTGTCCTGTTGGTTTCATCGGTGCTGCAGAAAGCAAAGAAGCGTTGCGCGAAGCAAACCCATTGCCTTGGGCCATTGTTGAAGGCCGCTTGGGCGGGTCCGCAATCACGGTTGCCGCGATCAATGCTATCGCGAGCCGTGCAGAATGAGCACAGGTACAATATATGGCGTTGGCCTTGGACCTGGTGATCCTGATTTATTAAGCGTGAAATCGGATCGCTTGGTGCGTAACGCGAAACATGTCGCGTTTTTCCGCAAGGCGGGACGCAAAGGGCAATCCCGACAGATAGCAGAGCCAATGTTGCCCGAAGGCATCATCGAATTCGCGATGGAATACCCAGTCACCACTGAAATTCCGCTGAGTGATCCGCGTTACAATGAAATCCTTTCAGCGTTCTACGAGGATTGCGCGGCACATCTGCGCGCCCTCGCCCAGTCTGGCGAAGACGTTGTCGTCTTGTGTGAAGGTGATCCCTTTTTCTACGGTTCGTTCATGCACATGTATGAACGCCTGAAAAATGACGTGCCTGTTGATGTGGTTCCTGCGATCACTGGTATGTCGGGCGCGTGGACGGCAACCGGTCACCCAATCACGTGGGGCGATGATGTTTTGACCGTTCTGATGGGAACCCTGCCCGAAGACGAATTGTCCCGCCGCATGGCAGACACAGACGCATTGGTCGTGATGAAAATTGGCCGCAACATCGAGAAAGTCCGCAGTGCACTGCGCACTGCTGGGAAATTCGATGACGCGTGGATTGTTGAGTTCGCAACGATGTCAAACCAAACCGTCAGCAAGCTAAGCGAAGCAGGTGAAAAAGTGACGCCTTACTTCTCAATCATCGTGGTTCACGGCCAAGGTCGCCGTCCATGAGCGGTAGCGTTGTCATAGCCGGTATTGGACCAGGTGATGATGATCTTGTCACGCCGCAAGTCACTGACGCCTTGGCCAAAGCGACCGACATCGTTGGCTACTTTCCCTATGTGGATCGCATTGCGCCGCGCGACGGTCTAACGCGCCATGGCAGCGACAACCGAGTTGAGATTGACCGCTCCCAACATGCACTGGAAATGGCGCTTGAGGGGAAACATGTCGTCGTCGTTTCATCCGGTGACCCCGGTGTGTTTGCAATGGCTGCCGCTGTTTTTGAAGCGCTTGAAAACGGGCCTAAGGATTGGCTGAACATTGATATCAGCGTTCTGCCCGGCATCACTGCAATGTTGGCTGCATCTGCACGTGCCGGTGCGCCCCTTGGTCATGATTTCTGCGCCATCAATCTAAGTGACAATCTTAAACCATGGTCCATTATCGAAAAACGGCTTCGCCTGGCGGCCGAAGCCGATTTCGCCATGGCCTTTTATAACCCACGCAGCAAATCACGACCCGAAGGGTTTGAGCGCACGCTTGAAATCCTCAAAGATACCTGTGGTGATGATCGCCCCGTTATCTTCGCGCGTAACGTGTCGCGCCCTGATGAAACGATCAAGATTGTACCACTGTCACAAACCACACCAGACATGGCAGACATGCGCACGATGGTTTTGGTAGGCTCCAGCCAAACGCGCATTATCGAGCGCGAGATTGGCCCGATTGTTTACACACCAAGATCGCTTGCCAAATGAGCCAGCCAGTCCAAAACCTCTTGTGCCGTTCCCACTTCTGGGCGCGCGGGGATGTGCGGACGGTCGATCATAATGATCGGAATATTCAAGGCGCGGGCCGCGTCAATTTTAGCACGTGCCCCACTGCCCCCAGCATTTTTAGCAACAACCAATTCGATCTTATGATCCCGCATCAAGGCCGTGTCGTTCTCGACACTAAAGGGCCCTTGATCAACGATAATACTACGGTTTGGCAATGGCACTTCGCCACTTGGGGCATCCACAAGGCGCAACAGGTATTGATGCTGTGGGCACGGAGCAAAGGCGTCCAAATGCATACGACCAATCGCCAACATCACGTTTTGCGCAGGTCCGCCAAGCGCGGCAACAGCACCATCAATATCCGCAACATGTCGCCACTGATCTCCCGTTTGCGCAACCCATTTAGGCCGCGTCAAAGCCAGCAATTGCGCATTCGTTTGCGCACATGCGGCAACCCCATTCATACTCATTTGGGCAGCGAACGGATGGGTCGCATCGACCACATGCGTGATATCCTTTTCAGCAATGTATTTGGCCAATCCTTCAACACCACCAAAACCACCAATGCGCGTGGGCAAAGGTTGGCGTTTGGGGCGTGCAACACGACCCGCGTAGGAAAACGTAGCGTTAATGCCAGCGTCATGCAGAACATGGGCCAAACCCGTGGCCTCTGTGGTGCCGCCAAGGATAAGCAGGTGATCAGTCATGTCTAATGTTCCTTGGTTGACCATTTTGGGCTTGGGCGAAGATGGACCAAATGCCATGACGCCTGCAAGCCTCAAGGCACTTCAAAGCGCTGAATTCGTTATGGGGGCCACACGCCACTTGTCACTGCTACCTGAGGTTGATGCCGAGTTAATAACTTGGCCGGTTCCCTTTGCCGATGGTATAGCACAGCTTTTGGAGTTGCGAGGCAAACGCGTTGTCGCCTTGACCTCTGGCGATCCGTTTTGGTTTGGTGCAGGCAGCGTTTTCGCCCGCCACTTACAGCCATCTGAATGGACTTCAATCGCAGGGCCTGCAACATTTTCACTCGCAGCTGCTCAGATGGGTTGGCCGTTGGAAAACACGCTTTGTCTTGGACTTCACGCAGCACCATTGTCGCGTCTACGCGCACATCTTTCCACAGGTCAGAAATGTATTGTGCTTTTGCGCGACGGTGCGGCTTTGCAGGAGTTAAGCACCTACATTTCAGACAACGGCTTTGGCGACAGTGACCTGACAGTTCTGGAAGCCCTTGGGGGCCCACGCCAGCGCGTCACCGCGTTTGATCAACTCGCTGAGGCAGTTCAGCATCCAGTTTGTGTAGCGATTGATATCAAGGGCAGTGGTCCTGCTATCAGCAAAGCATCAGGCAAAGACGATGCGTTATTTGCCAATGATGGGCAGATCACCAAACGCCCTATTCGCGCCCTTACTTTGTCTGCTCTTGCGCCAAAATTTGGTGAGCACCTTTGGGACCTTGGCACAGGGTCTGGGTCAATCGCAATTGAATGGTTACTAAGTCATCCATCTGTCACCGCCACTGCAGTAGAAGCAAACTCTGAACGTGCCGCACGCGCTGCGCATAATGCTATGACGCTTGGTGTGGAGCGGTTGGACGTTATCACCGCCAAATCAATAGACGTGTTAGACGATCTGCCCGCACCAGACGTTGTGTTTGTTGGCGGTGGCCTAACTCAAGAGTTACTAGATGCGCTTTGGAATATCATGCCTGTAGGTTGCCGTTTCGCAACCAATGCCGTGACACTAGAATCTGAGGTAATTGTTGCACAAGCGCATGCCGCCAAAGGCGGTGAGTTGATGCGCATCGAAATCGCCAACTCCAAACCTCTTGGTACAAAACGTGGTTGGTCTAGCGCCTATCCCATTGTCCAGTGGAGCGTGACACGATGATCGTTGCAGGATTTGGGTTTCGCAGCAGCGCGACCATCGACAGCTTAAACTCCGCCCTCAGCGAAGCGGGCGTTAACGCGGTAGATGCTATTGCGACGGCCGAAGACAAATCAAAAAACCCTGTGTTCATTGATTTTGCAAAAACCATTGGCGCACTGATCGTTTCAATTGACGTACCTGCTTTGACCCACATCGAAACCCATACCCAATCACAAGCCAGCCAAACCCACCGTGACACGGGTAGCGTGGCAGAAGCCGCCGCCCTTGCTGCTTTGGGTAAAGACGCAAAGTTGCTGGCACCCCGTTCCATTTCTAATGACCGTATGGCAACCTGTGCCATCGCCCAAGGATCCAAATCATGACTGTACACTTCATTGGCGCAGGCCCCGGTGCCGCCGATCTTTTGACCCTGCGTGGCCGCGACATCATCGCGGCATGCCCTGTCTGCCTATACGCAGGATCACTAGTTCCACAGGAAATTTTGGGCCACTGCCCTGCCGACGCTGAAATCATCAATACCGCAGCGATGGACCTTGATACCATCATCGCCACCATCAAAACAGCAACTGAGGCGGGCAAAGACGTGGCGCGTCTGCATTCAGGTGACTTGTCTGTGTGGTCTGCAATGGGGGAACAAATGCGCCGTCTGAGCGCTGAAAATATTGCGGTCAGCGTAACACCAGGCGTTCCATCTTTTGCTGCTGCTGCCGCTGCACTGGGCACTGAACTGACATTGCCCGGATTGGCGCAATCCGTTGTGTTGACCCGCACACCTGGCCGCGCGTCATCAATGCCAGAAGGTGAAAGCCTAAAGAACTTTGCAGCCACCGGCGCGACGTTAGCGATCCACCTGTCTATCCAGAACCTTGATACCGTCGTTGCTGATCTTACCCCGTCTTATGGTGATGATTGCCCTGTTGCGGTTGTGTACCGCGCTTCATGGCCAGACGAACAAATCATCCGCGCAACCTTGTCCACCATCGCCGCAACCGTCACGCCAGAAATCGCTCGCACCGCGTTGATCCTTGTTGGTCCAGCTTTGGCTGGCGAAGGGTTCGACGAAAGCTGTCTTTACGCAACTGACTATGACCGCCGTTATCGCCCTCAAACTGCTGACAGCCCTTGGGCCAGCTGGAGTCCTGACGATGAATAAGATGCCAAAAGGCCTACTCATTTCCGCCCCTAGTTCCGGAACTGGCAAAACGACTGTAATGTTGGGACTGCTGCGTGCATTGGCTGAGGACGGTTTGAATGTTCAGCCCTTCAAAAGTGGTCCAGATTATATTGACCCTGCGTTTCATCGTGCAGCAGCTGGCCGGCCCTCATTCAACTTTGATACATGGGCGATGAACCCGTCACTCTTGGGCGCGATTTCAGCGCAAGCTGAAGGATCGGATATCGTGATCGCTGAGGGGTCCATGGGACTGTATGATGGCGTTGCGAAACCGGGTGCAACGGGGCACGGAACCAGCGCAGAGACAGCGGCCAAATTGGGCTGGGGCGTGATCCTTGTAATTGATGTCAGCGGTCAAGCACAGTCTGCGGCGGCGACAGCTTTGGGCTTTGCCAAGTACAATCCCGATCTTAATTTCGCAGGTGTGATCCTGAACCGTGTGGCATCACCACGCCACGAACGCCTGACCCGTTTAGGCATGGAGAAACACGGCATTAAGGTGCTAGGGAGCTTGCCCCGCCGCGGCGATCTTGCGTTGCCTGAACGCCACCTCGGATTAATCCAAGCGGTAGAACATCCCGACCTTGAAGCAGCGATTTCTGGGTATGCCAACTTCCTGCGCGAGAACGTGGATTTAGAGGCGATCAAAGCCGCAGCGACAGGTGGCGACCCATTACCAGCAGGCCAACTGCCTAAACCACCTGCGCAACGGATCGCGTTGGCTCAGGACGCTGCATTTTCATTCACCTACCCACACCTAGTTGCTGGATGGCGGGCGCATGGTGCAGAGATCATACCGTTCTCACCACTTGCCGATGAAGTACCGGACACAAACGCCGATTTGGTTTGGTTGCCCGGTGGATACCCCGAATTACACGCAGGTCCGTTGGCCGCAGCGTCTAACTTTCGCAAAGCAATGATCGAACACGCCAATACACGACCTGTGCACGGGGAGTGTGGCGGTTACATGGCGTTGGGTAAAACCTTGGTCGACAAGGAAGGGAACAGTCACGAAATGCTCGGCCTTCTTGGCCTTGTCACCAGCTATGAAAAACGCAAGTTCCACCTTGGCTACCGCAAAGCGCATTTGATTGCACCTATGCCGGGGTTTGCCACGGGTGAAGCATTGCGTGGCCATGAGTTCCATTATTCCACCATTCTAGAGGAACCTGATGCACCGCTGGCAGAAGTCTTGGACGCAGAAGGCAACCCAGTTCCAGAAACCGGATCAATCAATGGCAATGTCACGGGCACCTTCTTTCACCTGATTGCAGAGGCCAGCTAGATGACCGGTTTTGTAAGCTTCGTCGGCTCTGGACCTGGCGATCCTGAATTGCTCACTTTGAAAGCGGTGGACCGTTTAAAGACAGCGGACGCTGTTTTGTTTGATGACCTGTCGTCCGGTCCTATTCTGTCACATGCTGGCAAGGGTGCCGATTTGGTCGGCGTTGGGAAACGCGCAGGTCGCGCCTCCCCCAAGCAAAGCCATGTCAGTCAATTGTTGGTTGAGTATGCGCAAACAGGCGCACGTGTTGTACGTCTTAAAAGTGGCGATGGCGGAATGTTTGGGCGCCTTGAGGAAGAGATTGTCGCGCTGCGCGAAGCGGGTATTCCCTACGAAATCATACCCGGCATACCATCAGCCTGCGCTGCTGCGGCCGCGGCAGGCATTCCGCTCACCCGCCGAATGACGGCACGCCGCGTGCAGTTCGTGACTGGGCATGATGTGGATGGCACTTTGCCTAATGATGCGAACCTTGTGGCACTTGCCGATCCTATGGCAACAACCGTGGTGTTCATGGGTAAACGGACGTTTCCGGCCTTGCTTGAAAAATTGATCGCCCATGGTTTGCCACGTGACACACCCGCCCTTTTGGCCGAAGCGGTCAGCACACCGGAACAGTCGTTAAAGCGCACAACGGTTTCGGAATTGGCAAAGGAACTTCTGGCAGAGTTTTCACCGAATCCAGCCCTGATCCTATACGGTCCTTTGGCGACAGATTACGACGATGGATAGCCTAACGCTCATCGGCATCGGGACCGGCAATCCTGACCACCTTACATTTGAGGGCGCACGCGCAATCCAAGAAGCGACAACGATTCTGATCCCCCGCAAGGGCGGTGGAAAATCCGACCTTGCTGATCTGCGCCGTCAGATTGTTGAGAAGGTTGTGGTGGGCGATGGCCCACAAATTATCGAGTTTGATCTGCCCGTACGTAAATCTGATGGTGACTATTTAGAAAACGTTGATCTGTGGCACGATGCAATCGCTGATGCGTGGATCAAGGCCGCAGGTAATACTGAACGCGCGGCGTTGTTGATCTGGGGCGACCCATCGCTTTATGACAGTTCGCTGCGCATTGCCTCGCGTCTCAAACCCTATCCAAAAGTTCGCGTCGTTGCGGGTATCACAACGCTTCAAGTTTTGACTGCAGCCCACGCAATCCCTGTGAATGAAATAGGGGCACCCTTTGTTGTGACCACCGGGCGACAGTTGCGCGATAACGGTTGGCCCAAAGGAGCTGACAGCGCCATTTTTATGCTCGATGGCAACTGTGCATTTCAAACACTGAATGGTGCAGATTTTGACATCTGGTGGGGCGCATATCTGGGGATGGAGAATCAAATCATCCGCTCCGGCCCGCTTGATCTTGTAAAAGACGAGATCATTTCGGCCCGTGCAAAAGCTCGCGCCGCCCATGGATGGATCATGGATGCGTACTTATTACGTCGTAAACGGCCAGAATAGCCTTCGGCATTAAGTTGTCCCTTGTGCGACTCACGGATGGGGTTGTAGACGTAAAGGGCTTGGTGTTCGTCGGTTTTGTCGATGAACGAAGAGGGAATTGGGTTAGGTTTAAGTCAACCAAATCCCAGGCCGCCCCCGCGACTGTATGCGAAGAGCGGGTTTCGAATTTGCCACTCACCCTATTTGGTGGGGAAGGTCGAGGCCACGTGATGAAACGCAAGCCAGGAGACCTGCCGGGCTGAAACGTAATTGAATCTGTCGGGTGTGACAGTAAGGAGAAGACCAATGAAGACGACTGCAGTAACTATGACCGTAGAAGATCACACATCAGCCAGCCGCACAGGTTTGGCGTCTGCATTTTTCGCATTGATCCTTGGCGTAGGCATTATTGCCATCACTGGCCACGTTCAAGCAGCAGCATTGCACGATGCAGCACACGACGTGCGTCACGCAACTGGCTTCCCCTGCCACTAAAATGTTTGCACGCATTGTAACCAGCGCGTTGTTCGCTGGCGCTACGGCTGGGTTGTTGATCGCCCTGTTGCAGTATGCGTTCGTGCAACCTGTGTTATTGCACGCTGAACTTTATGAAACTGGCACCTTGGTGCATTTTGGTGCCGCTCCTATTGCGGCAATTCAAGACGTGAGTGGGTTTGATCCCATGCGTGATCTCCTGTCTGTTCTGTTCACCATGCTGACCTACTGCGGTTATGCGATGATCCTTGTGGCGCTCATGGGCGTTGCAGAAGAACGTGGCGCCGACATCACCCTGCGCAACGGCATGATCTGGGGTCTTATGGGCTTCATTGCAGCGCACCTTGCACCAGCCTTTTCGTTGCCCCCTGAAGTACCGGGTGTCGCGGCAGCCGATGTGCTGCTGCGCCAGTACTGGTGGTTTGCGACTGTTGCGACAGCTGCAATCGCGATGTGGTTGATCGCCTTCCACTTCACAATGGTTGGCGTTGGCGCTGCGATTGTGCTTCTGCTGCTGCCCCACATCATTGGTGCACCACAACCAGCTGAGTTCACAGGCCCCGTTCCAACAGAAATCGGTGCGTTATTTGCTTCTCGTGCACTGAGTGTTGGATTGGCCGCTTGGATCATCCTCGGTGCATTTTGCGCATACTTTTGGACCAAAGAAGGCGAAGCGGCTTAACCACTGCTTCCCACTTTCTCAAACAGGAAAAACGACATGGATCGTAGACTTTCAATGCTCCTGATCGGTTTGCTCTTTGGTGGCGGCATCGGGTTCACAATTGCGGCTGGTAATGGTGTCACGTTTGACGGCCACGATCACGCAACTGGACACGGTGGCGGTGGCCACGATCATTCAACAATCACATCAATCGACCTACCTGCAAGTGATACTGCCCCAACACTTGCCGCACAGGTATTCAAAGATCCGGCGTCGGGCTGGAACCTCAAGATTGAGAAAACCAACTTTACCTTCGCCCCTCAAAACGCCAGCACGGTTGATTTAACAGGCGAGGGCCATGCGCATCTCTATGTGAACGGCGATAAGATTGCGCGCATCTATGCGGATTGGTTACACATAGATCACTTGCCTGAAGGTGAAGTGCTGATCGAAGTCGCGCTGAATTCAAACGACCACAGCCAGCTTAGCGTTGGTGGCGTCCCATTGCGGGTCGGTGTTCAGGTCACAAACACAACAAACTAATCCATCGTTGGGATGCGGGCGCGCAAGCGATTGCGCAGCTCGCCCAATGGGCGGGCATCTTCGATCCAGCCATTCTTTAGTTCAAGAAACATCTGGCACAGCTTAACGATTTCGGCTTCAGACGCTTTGATATTCAACCCATCAAATACGTAAGTGCCGCGCCCTTTGCCCTGAAGCGAGATATTGACGGCATCGACGCACCCGCCAAGGCATGGCGTGGCCTCAACTTCAATCTGATCACTAAATCCAGCAAGCTTGAGCGCCCCCCTCAAGGTTGCGCAGTCTTGTCTCCCGGTAACACCATCAGCCCGTTCGCATGTGGCACAGACCAATAGACGGTTTGTTGGTTTTTGGGTCATCGCGCGTTCCTCAAGGTTGTGACAGAGACGTTATGTCAATTGTGCAGCACGTCAAGATTAGCCATTGCAAATCCCGCCTCAGCCGCCAGTATTGACCCCACATTAAGGGAGCACAGTAATGAATTGGGATGAATTTGCAGCGTGGGGGGCCAAGGCCGCCGACTGGGGAAAAGAATATCACCAAAACCTGCGTGACCGTCCCGTTCGTTCACAAGCGAAGCTAAATGACACCCTTAACGCCCTCCCCAAGACCGCACCAGAAGATGCGGAAACAATGGCCGACATAATGGCCGATTTCGAAAATATCGTGATGCCAGGGATAACTCATTGGCAGCACCCACGCTTTTTTGCCTACTTTCCATCAAACGCTGCCCCTGCATCGATCCTGGCAGAGTTTCTAACCTCAATCGTTGCGCCGCAATGCATGCTTTGGCAGACCTCGCCCGCCGCAACTGAGATGGAAATCCGTATGATGCAGTGGTTACGTCAAGGCATCGGGCTGCCTGATACATTCAGCGGGGTGATCCAAGACAGCGCTTCATCGGCGACCCTAGCTGCCGTGTTGGTTATGCGCGAACGCGCTGTGAATTGGGAAAGCAACGTCAAAGGGTTAAGCCACTTTGCTCCTTTACGAATTTATTGTTCCGATCAAGTTCACACCTCTATTGATCGCGCTATTTGGGTTGCAGGTATTGGTCAGGACAATCTTGTCAAAATCCCTACATCTGGACCGATGAAGGCAATGGACTCTGCGGCATTGCAAGCAGCTATTGATGCAGACCGAGCTGCTGGATATTTGCCCGCAGGAATTATTGCAGCCACTGGTGCAACAGGCATGGGAGCTTGCGATAACTTAAACGAAATCGCGGACATTTCTGAACGCGAAGGTCTGTACACCCATCTTGACGCGGCTTGGGCCGGCACGGCGATGATTTGCCCAGAGTTCCGCACAATGTGGGAGGGCGTGGAACGTTTTGATAGCGTCGTCTTCAACCCACACAAATGGCTGGGAGCACAATTTGATTGCGCCGCCCACTTCTTGCGTGATCCAGACGCTTTGCGCCAAACCTTGGCTATTCGCCCTGAATACTTGCGTACGCATGGCACCGAAGACGTGACTGATTTCTCTGAATGGTCCGTTCCCTTGGGCCGTCGTTTCCGCGCTTTAAAGCTTTGGTTTGTGATGCGGAACTACGGGATGGAAGGCTTGCGTAGCCGAATCCGTAATCACATCAAATGGTCCCATGCATTGTGCAATCGTCTGCGTCAGCACGATGACTTTGAGATTATAACAAATCCAATCTTGTCCCTATGGACCTTCCGCATGAAAGGTGCCGGTGACGTTGATAGTTTGAACCAAAAACTGGTGGATGCAATCAACGATGACGGTGAAATTTACATCACCCAAACCTTTGTAGACGGTCAGAAAGTAATCCGCTTTCAGGCTGGGCAGTTTGATTGTGAAGAGCGTGATTTTGATGCGGCTTATGATGCGATCACAAGAATCGCAGCAAAATTCACCTAAACCCGTGACTGCGCGTAACGCGCGCAGCCATATAATGCGGCATTGTCCTCAGTAATGACAAACAGTGGCACCTGACCAAAGCGACCCGAGAAAGTTTCGTCTTTACTAGCTTCCGCGGCAATTACTTTGGCTGTGGATTCTGAGCTGACGATGGCGCGCGCTACGCTGCCGTTAAAGTACAGGCCAGCCAAAGGCATATATTGGTAGGTTAACTCGCAGCAGAACAAACCCAAGGCCTTAGCAAAAAGAGCAACCGTCTGTGCGCCCTCTGAAGAGGTTAGTGCAGTAATCTGTGCGGGATCCGTTGCTTTGAAGCCAAGTGCGGTATGCAATGCCGCGAGTCCGTCACCTGAAAACAGCGCTTCAACCTTGTGAAAACTGCTGGCCTTGTCCCCAACTGCCTCGCGCAAAACGGCCATCACGCTGCTTGGAAGGCTAGCGTGGCCCAACTCAGCTTCAATCACGTGTCCTTCATGGCACAAGCTAACATTGAATCCTGTTGCGATACCGGCAACCAGCGCTTGATCACCGTGAGGTTTACCACCACCAATTTGGGTCACAACGTGATCAGGCAAAACATCCAACGCATAGCCAAGGGCTGCCAGATCGTTCAAAAGATACGCCTGTTTAAAACCCAAACTTTGCGCCAAAACGTCCGTATCAAACATCCAATCGCCATTGGTCAACTTACCTTTGCCACCTGACACAGGCCCCGCAATCGCGGCACAAAGGTTTGTTGGCTTCATACCATCTAACGTCGCGACATAGGATTCCGCAGCCTCAAGGAAGCTGTCGACTTCGGTATTCGAATACCTAATAGAACTGTCCGAGATTATGCCATTGTTATTGGCCAAAGCAAATCGTGTGTTGGTTCCGCCTACGTCGGCGACAAGTGTTAGATCGTTTGTCATTATGCGTCTTTTTGATGTGGGTGCTTACCAAGAATAATCATGCTCAATAGATCATCATCCGTGACAGAGTCCACATCAACAGTCCCAACCAACTTACCATTTTTCATAACCGAAGCGCGATCGCACAGGGTCATCACATCGTGAATGTCGTGACTGATAAGAAAAATCCCAATACCTTCCGCTTTTAGCTTTTGAATTAGTTCAGAAACCATTTGTGTTTCATGCGGTCCAAGGGCGGCTGTTGGTTCATCCATGATCAGGATTTGCGCGTTAAAATATACAGCTCGTGCAATGGCAACGGATTGGCGTTGCCCACCAGAAAGCGCTGAAACCGGATCGTTAAACTTTTGGAAATTTGGGTTAAGCCGCGCCATGATTTCGCGTGCTTCTGCTTCCATCGCATCATCATCGACCAAACCGAATGGCGTCACCAATTCGCGACCCAAAAACAGGTTGCTGGCGGTGTCCAAGTTATCGGCCAGAGCCAATGTCTGATAGATCGTTTCAATGTTATAGCTGCGTGCATCACGCGGGTTTCTGATCTCGGCTTTTTCGCCGTTGATCAGGATTTCACCTGAATCCATTGCATAGGCACCAGATAGGATTTTGATCAGCGTGGATTTGCCCGCACCATTGTGACCAAGCAGGCCAACAACTTCGCCGGGGTGCAGCTCAACGCTGACGTGGTCCACGGCATGAACGCCGCCAAAAGAGATGCAGATGTCGCGCATTTCGACGAGGGGTGTGCTTGTATTGTTCATGACTGCTGTCCTCACTTCGCGTTTTTGCGGTAAAGATTGTCGAGATAGACGGCAAAGACCAAGACAGCGCCGACAACGATTTGTTGGATGGCTGCATCAAATCCAATCAGCACCATTCCGGTTTGTAGCGATTGCATCACCAGGGCTCCCAAAACTGCACCATAAATTGTGCCGATACCACCTGCCAAAGACGTGCCGCCAATAACTGCCGCTGCGATCACATACAGTTCGTCCAAAGTACCCAGTGCGTTTGTTGCAGACCCCAAACGGGCCGAAGCAACAACAGCGGACAAGCCTGTGAGGAACCCCATCAAGGCAAAGATTTTAACAGTCATCCATTTGGTATTAATCCCCGATAATGTTGCTGCCTCTGGGTTACCCCCGATTGCGTAAACATAGCGACCAAAGCGTGTGCGCTGCATCAGTATGGTCATGCAAATGACCACAACAACTAAGATCAAAACTGGGATCGCAAAACCGTGGCTGATGAACAAACCTTCTGCTGGAACTTCGATGCCCGTTTCAGCGACATAGCGTTTCACGATACCTTTTGGCCAAGGGTATGAATTTACCAATAAGACAGAGCCGATCACCGCAGCGCAGCTGATACCACCGATAAAGTAGTCAGCCCAAATTGGACGCATGACAAAACCAAAGCGAGTGCGTTGTTTGCGGCTGTTCAAGACCATGACCACAACTGCAATACAGCCCAATGCGCCAACGATCCAACTGCCCACTTCGCCAACGGCACCGTAAGGTCCGCCGCCCAGCAATTTAAACGTTTGATCGACAGGGGAAATTGTTTCACCGCTTGTGATCAAGAAGGCAACGCCGCGCCATACAAGCAAACCACCAAGGGTCACGATAAAGGCGGGGATTGAGCGATAGGCTATCAACCAGCCGTGGATTGCGCCAACAAAGGTACCTGCAATCATGCCAACAACAACTGCGATGATCCAGATCATTGGATGTCCAACACCCATCAACGGTGGTAAAATGTAAACTTGGGTCACACCCATAACGACCGCACAAAAGCCCAAAACAGAGCCGACGGATAGGTCAATGTGGCGAGTGACAATAACCAGAACCATGCCACAGGCCATAATCCCAATCGAAGATGTTTGAACCGAAAGGTTCCAAAGGTTGCGCGGCGTTAGAAACGCTCCAAAACCGTTAAATACCGCGCCGTAGACATGGAAGCCAATCCAGATCAGTGCGAGTGCGCCCAACATCCCAAGCAGTCTTGTGTCAAGTTCAGTCGCCTTAAGAAAGCGGGCCAAAGGACCACCTTTATCCTGAGGCGGTAGGCCGTGGGGTGGCGCAGTTTTGGTTTCGGTTGTGTTGCTCATGTCGATATCCAATGTACGGTCACGCCAATCTTACACCACAAAAGTGCAGCGACGAAGGGCGGCGTCAGAATGTTAGGGAATTAAGTAGATAACACCGGCGACAGTTTTTGCCGCCGGTGTCGGTAGGATTAGTTACAGCCAGCAACGCCATCCATGGCGCCTGCGCATACTTTGTCCTTAGCGATGTGACCTGCGTCGATCACTGCGCTGATGTTGTCTTTCGTGACAGGTGTTGGATCAAGGAAGATTGCGTTCATTTCAACGCCCTTGGAACCACCGGACCACTTAACTGCGCCCTCGATGTCTGAAAGTGCAGCACCACCAGCCAGAGCAACTGCGATACGACCAGCTGCTCCACCTAAATCGCCTGCGTTTTTCCAAACTGAAACAGTTTGTGTACCACGTGCAACACGGTTCAACGCAGCATGGTCGCCATCTTGGCCACCCACTGGAACTGCAAGGCCTTGCGCTTCAAGTGCAGCAATTGCGCCCCCAGCCATACCGTCGTTTTCCGCCAATACAGCGTCAACTTCGTTATTTGCAGATGTCAGGATTTGCTCCATGTTTTTCTGAGCGTTGTCAGGCTTCCAACCATCAGTGAATGCTTCACCAACAATTGTGATTGTGCCAGCAGCAACATCATCACCGATGACTTCCATCATACCTTCAAGAAGGAACAATGCGTTTGGATCGCCTTTGTCGCCCTTGATGATCGCGTAGTTGCCAGTTGGCTGAACAGCTTTCACTGACTCCGCGATAATACGGCCAACGCCTTTGTTGTCGAACGTGAGGTAGAACGTGCGATCGTCTTCGATCAATCGGTCATAGCCAACAATTGGAATGCCTTCTGCTTCTGCTTGATCAACAGCTGGACCGATTGCGTCTTTGTCCATTGCTAGAATGATCAACGCATCCGCACCTTGTGCGATCAATGCTTCAACGTCAGTCAACTGCTTAGAAGCAGATGCTTGTGCGTCAGCAGAGATATATTTCGCGCCAGCGGCTTCCAAAGCAGCTTTGATCGCCGCTTCATCAGTTTTCCAGCGCTCTTCCTGAAAGTTTGACCAGCTTACGCCGACGATTACATCGTCAGCCAATGCCGCTGTGCCCATGACAACACCGGTCATGACTGCGGCTGCAGTTTTAAATAGTTTCATGTGTTCCTCCCAAAAAAACAGAACCCTCCGCCGGAATCGCCCGGCGGTTGGGGATGAAGCAATGTAGGCCTTTTTAAATTCGGATTGCAAATTAAATTGGACATCACCCCAAAAAAAAGTCATCCTTTATGTCTAGGCCTCATATTCTTATAAGGTTTTTGAAGGGGAGTGACCTATGGCTTTTGGACATCAACGCGAGCAAGGACGGCATATTTTGCTGCGCGAGATCGAGCGCCGCGGCCCAATTCCGCGAATTGACCTTTCGCAAAACACGGGAATCAGCCGGGCGACTGTGACCACAGTTACGGCCGAATTGCTCCGCGATGGACTGATCGAAGAGATCCCACGCGATTCTGATTCCGCGACTGACATGAAGCGCGGCCGTCCTCGTGTTGATCTAAAGATCGCAAGTGATGCCCATTTGGTTGCAGGCATCAAAGTGTCAGGCCATTCGATTTCTTTGATGTTGGTTGATTTCGAAGGTACACAAATTGCCGAGCATGAAGTTCCATTCCTAGACGGCCCAACATCCAGTTTCAGGTTGATCGAACAAATAGCACAGGCCTTGGATAATCTCACCGCCATTGTCGGCAAAGCTGTTCACGACCTTTCAGGGATTGGTGTTGGACTGGCGGGGGTCGTCGATGCGGAAAACGGAACCGTTTATTGGTCCCCATCTCTAAAAGAGCGCAACATCAAATTGCGCGATAAGCTGACCCAAGAGCTGGGTGTCCCAACCTTTTTGGACAATGATGCCAACTTGGTCGCGATGGCCGAAAAGACGTTTGGCTTGGGCCGTGACCACTCTGACTTCATAGTTGTCACCATCGAAAGTGGTGTCGGTATGGGTCTTGTGATCAATGGTCAGATTTACCGTGGGACGCGCGGATGTGGCGCAGAATTTGGTCATACTAAAGTACAGCTCGAGGGCGCATTGTGTCGTTGTGGGCAGCGCGGCTGCCTTGAGGCATATGTTGCCGATTATGCGTTGGTACGTGAAGCAGCCAGCATCGGCTTTTTGGATTTGGACCAACTGATCGAGAACCGTGTCAGCCGTCTATTGACCGCTGCCAAAGACGGGGACCCAACAGCGAAGACCATTGTGGATCGTGCGGGCCGTATGTTTGCCCTTGGTCTAGCGAATTTGGTGAACGTGTTTGACCCACAGCTGATCATCTTGGCAGGTGAACAGATGCAATTTGATCACCTTTACGCCAAAGACGTCATTGAAGACATGCGCAGATCCATCGTTCAAATTGACAAGTCGCCACCAGACGTGGTGATCCATAAATGGGACAACTTAATGTGGGCGCGTGGCGCCGCTGCTTACGCATTAGATTTTGTATTTGATATGGCGGCAAAGGAAGTACGCGAAGATGTGGGTTAAAACTACCGCAATTATTACGCTCGTAGCGGGCCCCGCTTTTGCGGCTCCAACGTTTGAGGCCCAATCCGTTCCACAACACGCATACACAGGCGGATGGGAACATTACGTTGGCGGCGGCCTTGCCGTGTTTGATTGCGACAATGATGATCGCCTTGATCTTGTTGCGGCAGGTGGCGAAAGCCCACCCGCCCTTTGGCGTAACATCAGTGCCAATGGCGGAATGGTTCGGTTTGAGACAAAACCATTGCCCGAGCTAACAGCAACAACCGGCGTCTACCCCATTGATATCAACAATGATCGCGCTTTAGATCTCGTTGTTCTACGCGTCGGTCCAGACATGATTTTACGCGGTGACGGTGCCTGTTCGTTCACCCCGATAGACCTTGAGGGAGTGACTTTTGAAGATAAGTGGAGCACTTCATTTTCTGCCACGTGGGAAAGTTCCAACGCGCTTCCAACCTTAGCCTTCGGACACTACGTCGACCGCATGGACCCAGAAGGCCCATTTGAGGCCTGCGACACCAACCTGCTGTTACGTCCAAGCGGCGAAACCTATTCAGCTACCACATTGGCCCCAGGTTTCTGCCCCCTGTCGATGCTGTTCTCTGATTGGGACCGTGATGGGTCAGCCGATCTGCGCGTCAGCAATGACCGCCACTACTATGTGAGCGGTGGCTCTGAGCAGCTATGGGACATCACGACACCCCCTCGCCTTTACGGTGAAGACGATGGATGGCTCACTCACAAAGTTTGGGGCATGGGCATCGCCAGCCGTGACATTGACCGCAATGGGTTGGTCGATGTTTTCCTGTCCTCGATGGGCGATCAGCGCCTGCAAGAATGGACAGGCGAAACAGCCGGCTTTAAAGACGTTTCCTTCAAACGTGGGACCACAGCACATAAACCATATACTGGTGGCGACGGGCGCCCATCTACAGGTTGGCACATCAGCCTAGGTGATGTTCAGAATGACGGCATGGATGATGTATTCATCGCAAAAGGCAATGTGCAACAGATGCCAGGCATGGCAATTGAAGACCCAAATAACCTGTTGGTTCAGAACGAAGATGCGACCTTTAGCGAAGCGGGTCTAGAGGCTGGAATCGCCAGCCTTCACCGTTCGCGTGGTGCCGCATTAGCAGATTTTAACGCCGACGGACTGCTTGATTTGGCCGTGGTCAATCGTGTTGCCCCGCTTGAAGTCTACCGCAACACAACCCAAGACGCAGGCAACTGGCTTTCCATTGAACCTCGTCAACAAGGGGCCAACACCCGCGCGATTGGCGGCTGGATTGAGTTGATGGATGACTATGGTTTGCAACTACGCGAGATCACCTTGGGCGGCGGCCATGCTGGCGGACTACTTGGCCCCCAACACTTTGGTTTGGATCAAGCCGAAGGCGTATCATTCCGTATCATTTGGCCTGATGGCGCGCATAGCGAATGGGCCAAGGCAAAACCGAACCAACGTTTACAGGTGATGCGTTCAGGCGATGCCTTGGATATCTTCCCTTATTGATCAAGCGGCAGACCACTCGGAACAGACGAAGGAATTCCCAATGCGCCTTTTAGGCTTTGGGGGTCAGTAAGTGCATTCAAGAACGCAATAATTTCCGCGATCTCTGTTTCGTTCAAATCAATCGATTCCAGTGCATTTGCCGCAGCGATTTTTGCAACCTCATCAGGATCACGCATAACCGCAAAATCACCCTCGCCCATCGCTACAGGCAATACAGCTGCGCTTTCTAGATAGGCATTAAGTGATGCAATTGGATCAAGGTGATGACGTACAACACCTTCTAACGTTCCATAAGCACCGCTATGACCATAAGGGCTGGTGTGCGCGACATTGCGCAACGATGGTGTTCTAAAGGCATATGCATCAGCAGGGTCGCCGGTGACACGCATGCGTCCTTCATCCCGTTGATGACGTTCAAATCCAGCAGCCTTGCCCGGTCCAATCTGCGGCATGGCGATCGCGTGAAAATCATGATCCGTTTGGAACAGGCCACTATGGCAAGAGGCGCATCCCGCCTCACCGTAAAACAGTTGTTTGCCAGCCTCGGCCATCGCCTCAAGCGGCTGGTCAAATCGCAAATGCAAATCAAACGGGCTGTTCGTTGCGCGCCATTCGAAATCGACAAAGGCCGCGATTGCGTCTGAGATGTCAGTAAAGTGGATCGGGTCATCAGCCCCAATAATCGGATCAAAACGCGCGCGGTATTCTGGAATGTCTTCGATGCGTTTTGCCAAAATGTCCCATGCCCCACCTGGGCCTGTCAGCACACCTTGGCGCACTGCTTTGGACACATCGTTTTCGGAAAAATGCCCTGCCATTTCAGCTGCAGACAATACAGGAAACATAGTTTGGGCAGACAGCAACGTCGCAAAGCCACTTTCCATTTCGCCACCCAAAGGCGTGCGAATACCGGAGGCGCGGGTCTTATCAACCTCAAGACGTCCATCATGAAAGAAGCTAACAAATTCAGCGGCACCCAAGTTGAACAACGCAGGTGCATTGCGCGGAATGCGTTTCTCTGGCGGGTTCGCAGCATCGATCACACGTTCCGTGCCAAGGCCAACACCACCATCGCCAATACCAAGGGATAGCCCATCGGCAGTGTTAAACCTTGGGTGATGGCAGGTCGCACATGAAACCGATTTATTACCTGAAAGGATTGGATCAAAAAACAGAAGTTGGCCCAAAGCAATTTGCGGTGGATTGATCTCAGGAAAATCGACATCAGCAGATGGCAGAGGATTGGCAAGTCCAATGCTGGTTGTTAGCGCAAGGATTGCACCAAAGCATACACATGATAATTTTTCTTGAGCCAAATTCATCTAAAATTCCATTCTTACTGTATCGTTTTCCACGCTGAGAAATTGTCGTGAAATTGATCGTAACGCAATCGGTAAGAACCCACCATCGCAGCATTGGGAACAATCGTTTTGGCAACAGGTGGCTTCGTCATTACATCCTCAACGGCAGCCCCCGTCACCCCACAGATGGCCAACCTTGCCGCGCCAAGCGCTGCACCAAAGTCACCTTGTTCAGGCAACTCAATTTTTAGGTTCAATACTGTCGCCAACATTTCAACCCAATAGGATGAGCGCGCACCCCCTCCAATTGCCAATATCGTATCAAGGTTAGCACCCGTCAGGCGCAACGCCTCAAGACTGTCACGCAACGCAAAGCTCACCCCTTGAAGTACGGCTTGGGTCATCTCGGCACGGTCCGTGGCAACGTCTAAACCAACGAAACCCGCACGGACTGAGCTGTCATTATGCGGTGTTCTTTCACCCGAAAGGTAGGGATAGAATTGCACGGTCGTTGGGGCACCCAGGGTGCCGCCCAACTCTGCAGTAAGGTCGGTAGGACTTTTACCTGTAATGCGAGCAAGCCAATTGAGGCTGTCAGTCGCTGCCAAAACAACACCCATCTGATACCACTGATCCGGAACCGCGTGGCAAAACGTATGCACAGCACTGTCAGCCATCGGGGAAAAACCATCACGACCCGCCAACAAAACACCCGAAGTTCCCAATGACACAAATCCTGTGCCTTCAGACATTGCGCCGACGCCACATGCGGCAACCGCATTGTCCCCGCCGCCCGCTACAACTTGCACACCGCGTGGCAGGCCGTATTCCTCGGCAATCGCTTGACGCAATTCACCAACCACTTGTGAACCCTCAAAGAGCTTTGGCATTTGTGAACGTGATAGACCTGTCGCAGCAAGTAAATCGTCAGACCAATCACGCGCACCAACATCAAGCCAAGAAGTCCCCGAACTGTCAGACATATCGGCTGAATAAATTCCAGTAAGCCAAAAGCTCATATAATCTTTGGGAAGCAAAATCATTGCAGTTTTAGCGAAAACTTCAGGCTCATGTTTTGCCACCCAATTTATCTTTGGCGCAGTAAAACCCGGGAAAACAATATTGCCTGTCAGAGCGCGAAACATAGGCATCGCATCAAGTGCGGCTGCTTCCAGATGGCTGCGCGTATCATTCCATAAGATGCAAGGGCGCAGCACCGTTCCTTTCTGATCTAACAACGTCGCACCGTGCATATGCCCCGAAATGCCGATGCCACGCACCGCCCCAAATGCTTTGGGGTGGGCATCACGCAGCCGCGCCATTACCGTTTTGCACGCCATGGTCCAATCGCTAGGATCTTGCTCTGACCAACCAACATTGGGATGTTCCACGTCATAACTTGAATCTGCTTCGCCCACCGCGCGACCTGCGTCGTCTACCAACAAGGCCCTTAAACCCGAAGTTCCCAAATCCAATCCGATGAACATATGCTTCCCTCTCCACAATCAGATCAACTTTGACCTCTATTTAATTCAGAAGTCAAAATAAAAAGAACCCTCTGCCGTGTCTGGCGTTTTACATTAATTTACGGCACTCTCCGTCAAACAAAATTCAAAGGTATTTTCAATGTTACGTACAGCGTTGGTCACAGGCTCAGCAGGGTTCATCGGTTACTTCACATCTCAAGCACTCCTTGCACAAGGCTGGAACGTTATCGGGCTAGATGCCATGACGGACTACTACGACGTTGAACTGAAAAAGCGTCGTCACGAAATGCTATCAAAGTCTAAAAACTTCACGGCAGTGACTGAGCGTCTGGAGACACCTGGGCTTCTTAGCAGCCTATTTGAACAGCACAAATTTGACGCGGTGATTCACCTCGCGGCCCAAGCTGGTGTGCGCTATTCCATTGATGCCCCGCGCAGCTATGTTGAATCCAACCTCGTCGGCACATTTGAACTCCTGGAAGCAGCCCGCGCTTTTCCACCAGCACACATGCTTTTGGCCTCAACCTCCAGCGTGTACGGCGCAAACACGCAAATGCCATACACCGAAAACGATAAGGTCGACACACAGATGTCGTTCTATGCAGCCACCAAAAAGGCAACAGAGGTGATGGCACATTCCTATGCCCATCTTTATCATCTACCAATTACGATGTTCCGCTTCTTCACGGTCTACGGCCCTTGGGGACGTCCCGACATGGCACACTTCAAATTCACAAAGGCCATCATCGAAGGCGACCCTATCGAAATTTACAACCACGGAAAAATGAAGCGCGACTTCACCTTCATTGATGATTTGGTCCGCGGGATCGTTGCGCTAATCGATGCAGTTCCACCGATGCCAGACACAGGGGCGACACCAATCGAAAACGATAGCCTCTCGCCCGTCGCACCGCACCGTGCCGTTAACATCGGCACCGGCTCACCCGTCCAGCTTCTAGATTTTGTACAAGCGATAGAAACCGCAATCGGGATTGACGCGCAAAAAATATTTATGGACATTCAACCCGGCGACGTTCCAGGCACATGGGCCGAAGCAAGCTTGCTTAAGTCCCTAACAGGCGAGGCACCCGTCACTCCGATTGGGACTGGAATCCAAGCCTTCGTCGACTGGTACCGCGAATACTATAAAGTATAGCGAACAAGGGCCGCTCCCTTCATCTTACCTAATAATCTCCCGCCGGAGGCGCCCAACGCCAACCACGAAAAATAGCCACAGCTATCAACACAAAAAGGCACGCCATGACATTCAATCGCTCCCTCAAAATAGCCCCATCTATCCTCGCCGCCGACTTCGCCAATTTTGGTGCTGAATGCGAAGCGATCGAAGCCCAAGGGGCCGATTGGGTTCACGTCGATGTTATGGACGGTCATTTCGTGCCCAACATCACATTTGGTCCAGCGACCTGTGCCGCTATTCGGCCCCACATTAAAGGCGTCATGGATGTCCATTTGATGATCTCGCCCGTCGACAGTTACATTGAAGCCTTTGCTGAATCAGGTGCAGACGTCATCACTGCGCACGTAGAGGCAACACCGCACATTCACCGAACTATGCAAGCCATCCGCGCAAGTGGTGCAAAGGCTGGAATCGCCCTTAATCCTGCAACACCAGCTTCTTCGATCGAATACCTTTTAGACATGGTCGATCTGGTATGTGTCATGACAGTGAACCCCGGGTTTGGTGGTCAAAAATTCATTCATTCTCAAATCGAAAAAGTGCGTCAAATCCGTTCTATGATCGGCGATCGCCCAATCCACATTGAAATCGATGGTGGCGTTGATCCCACAACCGCACCTTTGGTTGCGAATGCAGGCGCGGATGTTCTCGTTGCTGGCTCTGCAGTGTTTCGAGGTGGCTCCGTCAGCAACCCTGCGCCATACGGCGAAAACATCCGCAATATCCGCGCGGCCGCTGTCTCGGTAGAAGTTTAAGTTTAGGGCGGGTTATCCCGCCCAAACGTTCAGATCAACAGATCAGAAAATGTGCTCAGCAACTTATGCTTTAGAATTTTGCCCGTAGGGGCGGCAGGCAATGCTTCAACCAAGATAAACTGTTTGGGGCGCTTGTATGCCGTCAAACGTTGCGCCACGAAGTCTTGTAACTCCTGAACCGAAATACCTTTCAGGTCGGCTACCTGCACAAAGGCAAGCACCTCCTCGTCGCCATCTTTGGGCCGCCCAATTACAGCCGCCTGAACGACCAGAGGATGATCGTTCAACGCAGCCTCCACCTCAGGCGGATAGACATTAAAACCACCATGAATAATCAACTCTTTGGAACGCCCCAAGATGCGCAGCAAACCCTCTTCGTCGATCTGCCCTAAATCCCCTGTGTGCATCCACCCATCAGCGTCTAACACTTTGGCTGTCTCATCAGGGTTCCTGTAGTACCCTCTCATCACATGTGGCCCACGCGACAACACTTCCCCCATGCTGGCATTCCCGCCCTCAACGTTGTGGTCAATCGCGATTTCAACACCGGGTAGCGCAGGTCCAACAGACGTATCAACCGCGCCAATGTCATTGCGTGTCGCAGAGACACCAGCCGTGGTTTCCGTCATGCCATATCCGTTCTGAAGGGCAACGCCGTAAAATGCTTCAGCCTCGCGCTTCCATGTCGGATCAAGGGGGGCAGCCCCCGACGAGACATAGCGCAACGTCTTTGATCCAAGGGCCTTCAAACCTTGTTCTTTTGTATACTGCATTAACAACGCGTGCATCTGCGGGACGCCGGAAAACAAAGTCACTCCGGCGCGCAATGCTGTATAAACTTTGGCCACCTCAAATCGCGGAGCAAGCAACACAGGGGCACCAGCATAGACAGCCGCAACAACAACGGAGCAAAGGCCAAAAACATGCGTCGTTGGCAAAACGCCATAAACAACATCGGCATGCGTCATGTCGCGCAAATTGGCCGAAGTAAGCCCGCCAAATCGAACGTTTCCATGGGTTAGCATAACACCTTTGGGATCACCCGTGGTGCCTGTCGTATACAATAAAACAGCCACATCATCCGCCATTTCAGATGAGCCACCGGCCGATGCTGCGACATGCATTGAGCCAAAGCTGCCTGTGACCTCAACCCCATCCAACCGCTCAGCATGATACTGGGCATCAGTTGAGACATTGCTCGTCATGAAAATAATGGATGGTTTACAATGCCCGATAACGCGCGTGACTTCGGCCTCAGTCTGGCGCGCATTCACAGGAACGACACAGGCCCCTATTTTCCAAGCGGCGAATAGAACGGCAACCGCCGCCATACAATTCTCAGACAGCAGCAAAACACGATCGCCCGACTGCACACCATTGGCTATCAGAAATTCCACAACCTCATCACATGCCGCGCCCAACGCGCCATAATTTAGAGTGATACCCGTGCTGTCAGACATAGCTGGTGCATCAGCGCGTGTAGCGATTTGATGGGCCAGATAGTCATAAACGCTTTGGGTCATCCGCCGTACTCGGGTTTGCGTTTTTCTAGGAAGGCCGCGATCCCCTCAGCGGCTTCGTCTTCGCCAACGGCAAACGCCATAGCATCGCGTTCCAAGTCAAGCTGTGCGGCTTCTGACTGGTCATAAGCCGTTGCTATCATCGACCGAATGCGGCCTTGGGCGTCACGCGGACCTAAGGCAACCGCATCCGCCCACACATGCGCCTCTGCTATAACTTGCTCACCATCGACTACCGCGTTTACTGCACCCAACGCCAGCATACGCTCTGCGACCACCGGACGGCCAAGAACGCACATCTCCATAGCCAAAGGTCGAGGGATCATACGGGCAAGCGAGGCAGTTAATCCACCATCCGGAACCAATCCAGCTTTGACATAGGCGGCAGTGAATTTAGCACCTGCCTGGATCACGATAAAATCGCAAGCCAAGGCGATAGATGCCCCAGCTCCAGCAGCGCCACCTTTCACAGCCGCAACCACAGGGACAGGACAGGCACGAATTGCGCGGATTACATCATGCAATAGCTCTACTTTTTCGCGACGTTCTGGCTCTGGTAATCCACGCCGTTCGATCAATGCGTTCAGATCACCACCAGCGCAAAAGAACCCACCTTGAGACGTAATTATAATCGCTCGAATGCGACGGTCTCTTGCCGCCTCAACCGCGTCCATAATAGCTTGGTAAAATTCTGGAGTAAGCGCGCCGCGTTTGTCAGCATTCCCGTTCCAAACGATCAGGCGATCCATTGCGTCTTCAACGTATGCGCTCATGCCAGTTTCTCCAATTGGGCCCTAAAGGGCTAACGCACTCACCTTCTCAGGATTGAGTGAGCGCAATAAACCGCTCTAAATGATAATCTGTATCTCCAAATCGATGGTCTGCCATCGTGATGCGTTTGGCAATATGCGCCAACTCGTATTCTTGGGTCATCGCGATACCACCGTGCATCTGAATGGACTCCTCAGATATCAATCGCCCTGCCCGCCCCATCAGATTTTTCGCTGCGTGGATATTAATATCACGGGTGCGCTCATCGCTTTCGAAATAACCCGCTGCGCGGATAACTGCAGAACGCGCCTGCTCCATTTCAATCAACATGTCGGCCATGCGATGCGCCAATGCCTGGAAGGTCGCAATAGGGCGCCCAAATTGCTGTCTGGTCACAAGATACTCTTGGGTCAGTTCAGTCGCCGTGGTCATCGCGCCTAGGGTTTCTGCACACTGCGCCACGGTCGCAATGGCGTAAGCGTCTTTCAACAAGGCAAAACCTTTACCTTCTTCGCCGATCAAAGAACCTTCAACATTGTCGAGCGTTACTTCTCCGGCATGACCACCTGCAATCAATGCGTAATCCTGTATCGTTAATCCGGCAGCATTCTTTTCAACAAAGTAAAGTGAAATACCGTCTTCATCTGAGACCTCGCCACTGGTGCGGGCGGATACAATCAAGACATCCGAAGCCAGCGCGTTCATAACCACGGCTTTGCGTCCGTTCAGAGTGCCATTCACCGCAGTTGTTCGCACATAATTCAAATCGTACCGGCTCGTCGGTTCGCCGTGGGCCAAAGCCAACTGAAGGTCCCCACCGATAAGGTCTGCTACACGGTCCAATTCACCAGCCGCGGCCAAAATACGACCGGATAATAGCGCACTGTCCAGAAACGGGCTCACACCATTCGCGCGTCCCAATTCCTCGAAGATCAATGCGATGTCAGCTCCAGTTCCGCCAAATCCGCCTTGTTCTTCAGTAAAAAACGCCCCGATCACTCCCATCTCCGCCATTGCATGCCAAAGGTCCGATGTAATGCCAGTTTCAGAATTCAAAACCTCGTTACGTGTTTCAGAATTGCAGGAGTATTTCAAAAAACGGCGCAGCGAGTCTTGAAGCATTTGGTGTTCGTCAGTCAGATCAAAATTCATAGATCAGCCCCCCATCTTTACTTTGGCGATGATCCCGCGCTGAATTTCATTGGAGCCACCAAAAATCGAGATTTTGCGATTATTAAAATACTGCGCTGCAACGGGTCCAGCATCATGTGGATCAGGTAAAGGTTCATTGCTGCCCTCCACCGCTTCAGAAACGAATGGCATAGCGTATGGACCAACAGCACGCCTCGCGAGATCGTTAATCTCTTGACGGATTATTGTGCCTTTAACCTTCAACATCGATGCCTCAACACCCGGTGCACCACCTGCCGCAGCCTGCGAAACGATCCGCAAATTTGTGGTGCTCATTGCCATCAGATCAATTTCAACTTGCGCGACCCGTGCTGCAAAGAGCGGGTTCCGAATAAGCGGCTTGCCCCCGCAAATTTCTGCTTTTGCGATCCGCTTAACTGCCGCCAATCCGGCCGTAGAGAAACCGACACCCGCGATATTGGTGCGTTCATGGGTCAATAAATATTTGGCATAGGTCCAGCCACTGTTCTCTTCGCCGACAAGGTTCTCAACAGGGACCTTAACATCCGTGAACCAAACCTCGTTAACCTCAGCAGAACCATCCAACAAGATGATTGGCCGCACTTCGATTCCGGGTGTGTTCATGTCGATCAGAAGAAACGAAATTCCCGCCTGCTGTTTCACCGTGCTGTCGGTACGCACTAGGCAGAAGATCATATTCGCGTGTTGGCCAAATGTGGTCCACGTTTTTTGACCATTCACGACGTAATGATCACCTTCACGCAAGGCCTTGGTTTTCAAAGACGCCAAATCAGACCCTGCGCCTGGCTCTGAATAGCCCTGACACCACCAATCCTCACCAGACAAGATACGAGGCAACCAATGATCTTTTTGCTGTTGGTTGCCAAATTTTTGCAAGACAGGCGCAAGCATCGAAAGACCAAATGGCACAACACGCGGCGCATGCGCGCTGGCACATTCATCGTCAAAGATATGGCGCTGAACAGCGTTCCATTCTGCACCGCCGTATTCTTTGGGCCAATTGGGTGCAAGCCACCCTTGGGCGTTCAAGATCGCGTGCCAACCTTCCATATCGTCCTTAGTTAGATCACCACCAAGGCGCACCTTTTCGGATAACTCCTTTGTTAGTTTCTCACTCAAGAAGGCGCGAACCTCGTCGCGAAAAGCGAGATCATCTTTGGAATAATTCAGGTCCATGGAAGGTCCCCTTTCGTTTAGGCCATTCAGCCCTTTTTGTTCAAACTGTCAAAATTCTTGCCAGAAGAGACCATTTGTTTAAGTAACGGCGCCGCGGCCCAAAACTTAGGGTCATCTTTGGCATATGTCGAAATGTCTTCAAGTAGATCTGGTAATCCAACGATATCCGCCCACTTCAGCGGGCCACCCCAATAGCGCGGAAATCCATACCCAAACAATAGCGTCATATCCACATCCAGTGGACGGCGCGCGATCCCCTCGCCAACCACTTTTGCAGCCTCGTTTACCATTGAGGCCATGTAACGGCGAATGATTTGCTCTTTCGTAAATGTACGTTGAATAGCGCCTGCAGCTGCTCGATCCGTCGCAATAAGGTTCATCACCTCAGGGTTTGGCACACGCGCTTTTGGACCGGCAGCATAGTCGTAATACCCTTTGCCAGTTTTTTGTCCAAAGTTGCCCGCCTCGCACATCTTGTCCGCATAGGTGCTGACGCCTTCAATCTCTGCTTCAACTCGTTTGCGTTTACGCACGGCCCAACCGATATCAAGCCCGGCCAAATCAGCCACCGCGAATGGGCCCATCGCAAATCCAAAGCCTTCAAGCGCAGCGTCGATGTCATAGGGAGACGCACCTTCCATCACCATTTGATCGGCGGTATCGCGATATGTGGCAAGGATCCGGTTACCGATAAAGCCGTCACAAACACCCGCGCGGACACTGATCTTTTTCATGCGCTTGCCAAGTTCGAAACCAGTGGCAACAACGTCGATCGCTGTTTTGTCAGCTACCACCACCTCAAGAAGTTTCATCACGTGCGCCGGTGAAAAGAAGTGCAACCCAATGACATCTTGGGGTCGTGATGTGACCGCCGCGATTTCGTCCACGTTTAGGTAGGACGTATTAGAGGCAAGGATAGCACCCGGTTTACAGACCGCATCCAACTGGGTGAAAACCTGTTTCTTCACATCCATGTCTTCAAAGACCGCTTCAATGACAAGGTCGGCATCTGACAAGCCGGCATAGTCGTTCGCAACGGTCAACGTCTCGTTCAAGATTACCTGATGTTGTTCGGCTATGATTTTGCCGCGTTTCAACGCACCAGCAAGATTGCCTGCGATGCGCCCATGGGCGGCCTCACAAGCGGCAGATGTCATCTCAATCAATGTCACCTGAAAACCCGACAGCAAAGCCGCGGTTGCAATCCCTGCGCCCATAGTACCGCCGCCGATCACACCTATATGATCGAGAGGACGGGGTGTAACTCCTTTCAGCTCAGGCAAATTGCCAACAGCACGCTCAGAAAAGAACGAATGGATCATGCCCTTGCTTTGGTCAGATTTTAAAAGATCTGTGAAAATTTGACGCTCAGCAGCTAGCCCCTCAGAAAATGGTTTCTCAACACCCGCTTGGACCGCTCGGACGCATTGCGCCGGCGAAATTTGACCACGCCCACGTGCAAGGATCGCGTCATAGGCTGCGTCCCAATCAATCGCGTGAGGGGCAACCATTTCACTAACGGGGCGGCGCGGTGCGCCCTTGGCCAACAGATCGGTGACATATGCCAAACCGTTCTCCAACGGATCACCGTCTTGCACCAAATCAATAACACCCATGTTGGCGGCCTTAGCAGCACCAATCTGACGGCCGGTTGTCATGATATCCAATGCAGCATCCACACCTGTCACACGCGGAAGGCGTTGCGTGCCACCGGCACCTGGTATCAGCCCTAGATTAACTTCTGGCAGGCCAATGCGTGCTGACGGCACCGCAATGCGGTAATGACAGCCCAATGCAACTTCAAGCCCACCACCCAAAGACACACCATGCATCGACGCAACTACAATCAGTGGCGATGCCTCAATCCGATTGATCACATCAGGCAATGCCGGGGCCATTGGTGGCTTACCAAATTCTGTGATGTCTGCACCTGCGATAAAAGCACGGCCTTCGCCCACAATCATCACCGCGCGCACACCACTGTCTGCTTCAGCCTGATCCATACGATCCATTAACCCTTGGCGCACTGCATGACTTAGTGCATTGACGGGTGGATTTTGGATCGTGAGGACGACGATGTCACCGTTGCGCGAATAGGCAATATTGTCAGACATTTAATGGCTCCCGAACAGAAACTATGAAGCACAGCGATACATAAACATACGTTAGTATTGTGCCCGCTTGTACAGTTTCAGATTAGTGGGCAAAATTGCTTTGCCGCAAGCGGAACCTCATGCCATCAAACTTTGCGCCGTAGCGTAACAATGAAAAAAGGCAGGATGCTGAAACACCCTGCCTTTTCAATTTTCAAAACTCAAAGTCATCAAGGGCGAACCCCGCGTACCTTTGCTTTTACGTGCGACGCGGAGTTTGACCGCCACCCTTACCAGCATCACTGGCAGCACGACGTGCTTTGTTCTTTTTGCTGTTTGGTTTTCCAACGGCAGGTGCGCCACCTGGGCCCGTCTTAGGCTTACCGCCAAACTTACCCTTGGGCTTACCTGCGTATGGTTTGCCATCTGACTTACCGCGCGGTTTGTACTCAGCTACGGCACCGTCATCACGGGCACGGTCCATTGTGGAACGTGGCTTTTCAAAACGCTTGGACGCAGGGTGCGCACCAGCAGGTTTGCCACCCTTGCTTTCTGGTTTTGGCTTACGTGGTTTTGGTGTTGGTGCATCATCCCATTCAACCGGCTTGCTGGCTGGCTTTGGGGCTGCTGCAGGTTTGTAATCGTCTTGTGGCTTTGGCGCATAATCCGCTTTGGGCTTGCGATCATAATCCCGCTTTGGTTTTTTGTCATAGCTTGGCTTGTCGCCGCGCGGAGCATCAGATTTGCCGTAGGATTTGCCTGATGGTTTTCCACCTGGCTTGCCGCCGAACGCTGGACGCGGGCTGCTTGCTGCAGCTGGTGGTTTCGCCAACTCGGTCAGAACCAAACCACCTTCAACAGTCATAGAACTGCCCAATGCCGCTTTAAATCCTGCAACACTGCCTTCTTGCATTTCAACGAAGGTCTCATCGTTCTGAATGCGGATCGCACCGATATCATCTTTGGTGATGCCACCGCCGTTGCAAAGGATCGGCAACAAACGACCAACAACGATACCTTGGTTACGGCCAGTGTTCACAGAGAACCACTTGCTTGGACCAAACGGTGCGCGTGCTTTCGGAGGCTTGTTCTCACCCGCTTTTGACAACTCTTCAGGAGCAGATACGCGCGCTGCGTAAAGGCGCATATAAGCCGCTGCCATTTGTTCAGTGCTAAAGTTTTCGACCAGCTTTGCAACCATGCCAGCTTCGTTTTCAGCAATTGGTTCATGCCACATTGGGTCGGCCAAAAGACGTTCTTGATCCTTCGCACGAACATCATCGGCAGACGGCGCGCTGATCCAATTTGCACTAACTTTTGCGCTTTGCAAAATGCGTTCTGCTTTGCGACGTACCTTAGCGGTGACAATCAACGTGCTAACGCCCTTGCGTCCCGCGCGGCCTGTACGGCCAGAACGGTGCAACATGGTTTCGTGGTTGTTCGGAAGCTCTGCGTGAACCACCAGATCAAGACCCGGAAGGTCGATCCCGCGCGCGGCAACGTCGGTCGCTACGCAAACGCGCGCACGTCCGTCGCGCATGGCTTGCAAGGCGTGAGTGCGTTCAGCCTGTGACAACTCACCAGACAGGGCCACAACAGGGAAGCCACGGTTAGATAGGCGGGTCGTGACGCGGTTTACCATTGCGCGTGTGTTACAGAACACGATCGCGTTTGGCGCATCATAGAAACGCAAGATGTTGATGATGGCGTTTTCGCCATCATGGTTGGCAACAGACATCGCGTTATATTCAATGTCAGCGTGCTGTTTCTCTGCCGATTTAGTTTCGACCCGTACCGCATCACGCTGATAGCTTTTGGCCAGCGTTGCAATTGCTTTTGGAACTGTCGCCGAGAACATCAAAGTCCGACGGTCTTCTGGCGACTCTCCCAAAATAAATTCAAGATCTTCGCGGAAACCCAAATCCAGCATCTCATCCGCTTCGTCCATGACAACGCCACGGATTTGGGAAAGATCAATGCTTTTGCGCATGATGTGATCGCGCAGACGGCCCGGTGTTGCGACAACGATATGCGCACCACGTGCAAGCGTGCGACGTTCGTCGCGCATATCCATACCGCCAACACATGACGCCATAACAACGCCTGCTTCACCGTATAGCCAATCAAGCTCGCGCTTTACTTGCAACGCCAATTCGCGGGTCGGTGCAATGACCAAGGCCAAAGGAGATCCAGCACGATCAAAGGCTTCTGCGTCGCCAAGCAACGTGTCGCCAAGCGCAAGGCCGAAACCTACCGTCTTACCGGAACCGGTTTGGGCCGAAACCAACAGATCGGATTCACCAAGTTTGGGATCCATACATGCGGTTTGAACGGGTGTTAGGGTTTCATATCCACGTTTGGATAGAGCATCGGCTAGAGCTTGTTTCACGGGCGTCATCTTTTCTGGTAATTGCGCGGGCAAATTACACCGCAAGTCGCGCATCTAGGACGTTTAAGCCCTTTTGTATAGGGGTTATATTGTCATAGCGGGTATCACAAAAAGCGGGGGGCTCCTAGGAAAACCCGCATTAAACCACTTCAACCACGCCAAAAACGGATCACCGCTTTTTAACGAACTCGGTAAGGATAACAATGCGTTGCCCCTCAACGCGGCCCTCGATGTGACCGGCGTTATCGGCAACCAGTGAAATACGGTGAACGGCGGTGCCGCGCTTGGCGGTGAAGCCACCACCTTTAACCGGCAAATCTTTAATTAAAACAACGGTATCGCCGGCGGATAGGGGTACGCCGTTGCTGTCTTTGTGGCCCAAATCGGGGGCGACGTTTTCGGCCCATGCGCGGGTTTCGTCGTCCAGATACAGCTGATCGGACAGATCACGGGCCCAGCCTTCGTCAGACAATTTGGTTAACGTCCGCGCTGCCAAAACCTGAACTTCAGGAACCTCTGACCACATGGTTGTTGCTAACCCACGGAAATGGTTGGGATTTGGCGCAGACCGCTGGGTAACACACTCTTCACAAATCTGAACAGAGGCGCCAAAGGGTCCACCCTCAACTGGGGTGTCGATCAGGGCGTCAGTTGCAGCGGCGCAGAGTGGGCAAGTCATGGCAAATCCTTTGGCGGTTCACGGGGTCCATACGCCAAGAATCGTGGCGATGACAGGATATTAAACGCAGCGCACGGTGGGTTAAGCACGCATTGAGCCGGGCAAATTAGGATAAAACTGTACAGAACAGCGGGCAAACTGTGCAGTTACACGCCCGCCAAAACAGCCAGATTTGGCCGATTTGGGGGCAACTGCACAGAACCGGGCGCAATCCGTACAGTTTGAAACCGACCGAAACAGGAGCACAGCATGCTGCCGCAAATTCGTGCAATTTCTTTTACAAATTTTCGAAACAACGCCACGCAGGAGATAAATTACGTCTCTACCCATCAGGCGCATCTGTGGATCATGAAGCACGGCGTGCCCGTCGCCTCTGTCATTTCGATGCGGGGCGAGGACGTTTTATCACGCATCCACGGACGCAATTTGGGGGAGATGATGGCACGGATGGAGGTGGATCAGGACCGGATAAAAGAGGCGATGATCACCTCAAAGGAATACCTGAAGTACGAGGTGGTGGGACAGGAATGGACCTATCCGGTTTTTGGGTTGGTTGGGGGTAAAGACCTTATCACGAAGCCAGTATCTTAAAGACTTAATGCTTCGAAAAATTTTGGGGACAGCGATAACCTCGAATTAATTAAGATCGTCATAGCCTCTGGAGGCGTCGTAAGCAGAACAAAACTGGCACAGCTCTTGCACAGATTCGAAAGGGTTAGGCAAAAACGCGGGTTAATTTGCTGCTCATACTCACTATCTGAAAGAATTAGCCATGAAAATTCACTTTAATATTGAGTCACTACCAATGATTGCTAAGTTCAACCGAAGTATTTTGAGAAATGACATTAACATGACCGACCTTACATTCGAACGGGCCGTTACCGATGCGCGTGAAATGAGTTCTGACCGAATTCTTTCGAACCGTTCAATATCTCACGCCAGATACGTAATTCTCGAGCTGTTTCATTTAGCAATACAGACGGAGGCCGACGTATTATTATGTGCAGGTTGGTTTGATCCAGACTGCTACGACTCAAGCATAGTCGAAAAAGCTAAACAGTTGCTGGACCAGGGACAAAGCATTCACGGAATAGCTGAAAACACAAATCCAGATATACTTGCGGATTCTCCTTTTGCAAAGATGCTTGCAGACCCAAAAAACACGAACTCCTCTTTATCCGTCGTAGATCCTGAAAAGATTGCTGGGGGTTTCCTACACTTTACGCTGGCAGGTGATAATGCCTACCGCTTTGAAGAAGACCACAAACTAGCGACAGCATTACTCTCTTTCAATCGGCCAACGACAGTATCCATACTCAAAGATGAATTTGATTTTTTCAAGTCTTCTAGCACCCAACTCTCGGATGTTGCGCCTTCCAAAAAGAGTTAATTTCCTCCTGCGCAAAACAATTTTTTATTTTTCATTTCTACATCTATTTATCTGGCATCTGGTTTCGCCGCACCAGCATGTATGCGGCGGGCGGCATCGCGATCATCATGGTCGGCGCTGTTTATTACCACCTGATGCACACTCCAGTGGCCGAAGCCATTCCAGCCTTTGTTGTTCTGATCTGCTGTGGTTTGATCGTGAACCGTCGCGGCACCGGCATCATTGGCTAAGTGATCCGCAAGGGTTTTAGGATAAATTTAGGCGCGCGATGGGGTGAACCGATTGCGCGCCTTTTTTGTGTGTGGTGCTAGTAACTGCTGTGTGGGACCGCGCATTGCTGCGCAATACTCTTGTCCCACCGTCGCGTTAAAATGGATTAAGAATCCATTTTCAACGCGCTGATAAACGCTTCTTGCGGAATATCGACGCGGCCGAATTGGCGCATCTTCTTCTTACCAGCTTTTTGTTTGTCCAACAGTTTGCGTTTACGTGACGCATCCCCACCGTAACATTTCGCCGTCACGTCTTTGCGCATCGCCGATAGCGTTTCGCGTGCAATTACTTTGCCCCCAATTGCCGCTTGGATCGGGATTTTGAACATGTGGCGTGGGATCAGGTCTTTTAACTTTTCAACCATCGCACGGCCGCGCGTTTCGGCGCGATCACGGTGCACCATCATGGACAGCGCATCCACAGGTTCGTCGTTCACCAGCACTGACATTTTCACAAGGTTGTCGGTTTGGTAGCCCGTCATTTGGTAGTCAAAGGATGCGTAGCCTTTGGTCACGGATTTCAGGCGGTCGTAGAAGTCGAACACCACCTCGTTGAGCGGCAGGTCATAGACCGTCATCGCCCGTGAACCCGCATAGGTCAGGTCAATCTGCACGCCGCGCCGCTCTTGGCACAGCTTCAGCACGTCGCCCAAGTATTCGTCCGGCACAAGGATTGTCGCCTTGATCCGCGGTTCTTCGATATGATCGACCAGCGTGAGGTCAGGCATGTCTGCAGGGTTGTGCAGTTCGATCATAGACCCGTCGCGTTGGTACACGTTGTAGACCACCGATGGGGCCGTCGTGATCAGGTCGATGTCATACTCGCGTTCGATCCGGTCACGGACCACTTCGAGGTGCAGCAATCCAAGGAAACCACAGCGAAAGCCAAAGCCCAGCGCCGCGGATGTTTCCATCTCGTAGCTGAAGGAGGCGTCGTTGAGGGCCAGCTTTTCAATCGCGTCGCGCATGTCTTCAAACAGGGCGGTGTCCACAGGGAACAGGCCACAGAACACAACCGGTTGCGCAGGCTTAAAGCCGGGCAGCGGTTCTACGGTTTTGCGGTCATGGGTAATGGTATCCCCAACGCGGGTGTCGCGGACCTGTTTGATAGATGCGGTGAGAAAGCCGATCTCGCCCGGGCCGAGGGACTCGACCATCTCCATCTGTGGGCGGAACACGCCAATGCGGTCCACACCGTGCACGGTGCCGTTGGATAGGAATTTGACCTTTTCTCCCTTCTTCAGGCGACCGTCGATGATACGGACCAAGACGATAACGCCCAGATAGCTGTCATACCATGAATCCACCAACATCGCTTTGAGGTCTGCGTCCTCGTCCCCGACGGGAGCGGGCAGATCGTTTACGATGGATTCCAATGTCTCGTGGATACCAACACCCGTTTTAGCGGACACTTGGATCGCGTTGGTCGCTTCGATGCCAATCACGTCTTCGATCTGTTCGGCCACACGGGCGCAATCCGCGGCGGGCAGATCGATCTTGTTAAGGATCGGCACAATCTCGTGATCCGCGTCCAAAGCGTGATACACGTTGGCCAGTGTCTGGGCTTCGACGCCTTGAGAGGAATCAACCACCAGCAAAGAGCCTTCAACCGCGCGCATGGAGCGGGAGACCTCATAGGCGAAATCGACGTGGCCGGGGGTGTCGATCAGGTTCAAAACGTAATCTTCGCCATTGTCCGCCTTATAGTCGATGCGGACTGTGTTGGCTTTGATGGTGATGCCACGCTCACGTTCGATGTCCATGGTGTCCAGAAGCTGGGCCTGCATGTCACGATCTTTAACGGTACCGGTCTCTTGAATGAGCCGATCTGCGAGGGTCGATTTCCCATGGTCAATGTGCGCGACGATGGAGAAATTGCGGATATGTGAGAGTGGTGTCATGGTAGGGGTATTAGCGGGTTTTGAGGGTTGGTCAATGGTTGGATTGATGGCAAGCTAGCCTTCATTGGTTTTAGGGTATTTGCAATGGTTGATTTTGAGGATCGGAATGCCGCTGAAGCGTGGTTCAAAACACAAAAAATCAATGTTGTTTGAGCAATCACAGCAAGAGCCGCCTTGCGAGTCTTGGCAAATCTCAATTACGTAAAATCTGATAACTTTGATACGCTTTTACTAAGGTCATTTCGGGCAATCTTAACTGCTACAATTTGTGCAAGAAAAGGTTACGCTAACCTCGGCGAAAAGCCGGCAACTTTCTTCAAATATATAAATTTATCTACCTTGGATGAAGGGACTTTTGACAAGACTTTAGATGCGTTTTGCGCCGCAATGTCTGCAGGAAGCTCGGCAATACCACACAATAAAAACTATGCGGGTCATGCTGCAGAGGCTGTAGCCCAATCAATCTCTGCTGGCACAGTGACACGCCACGATAAAAGCCAGTCAACTGGTATTATTCCATTTCAACCTTCCGTATTTTCCACAGAGACCATCCCCTTACATTTCAGCGCAAAAACTGCACTCCAGGTTTCGAACACTAATGCAATTTCGACAGGTGTCAGACGCGATGCGATTCAGAAAGGAGATCTGCTACAAAAGCCCATATGGGAGGATAACCCTGAAGAGCTCATCGACGTCCGAAAGGCTTTTTCACATCGCTTACTAGCTCAGTCAAAGTGGTCGTTCTGGCACACTTGGTATGAGACCATGTGGAACGGAACGTTTGGGGATTGGGACCTAGTCTTTGAGGTTATCAAGATTCCAGATAATGTTTGGCAGGGCAAAGATGGTGCCGAGAAGATTGCAAACGAAATTACGCGAATAAAGGCGACGCTTAAGCTGAAGGCCGAGATTGCCACCCTGAAAGAAAAGCTTCAGGCTCAAGAAGACATTGCAACAGCGGGGCATAATCAAGGTCCACCATTAGACGACACTACCGAAGTCCACAAAACAATCGAAATGATTTGGCCTGTCTTGGATGACATTGAAGCCGAGACTAACAAAAAGGCCCCTAGCCCTGACCGATTGAAAATTCTGGGCCAGAAGTAGCTCGATATTTCTGTAATTATTACAAAATATTGCGGTGGTCTTACAAATATAGCGCTCGAAAAATCGGCAGAAACGATTGGAGAAGTGGGTGCAAAGCTTGCCATGGCTAGCGTTGCGGCAACATATGTTGGCACAAACGAAGGCATTCAATCGGTAGCGAAAGCTGCATGGGATTTAGCCAAAACCCTCGCTGGGGGATGACGCTACCATTGGCGGGTGAACCCCGCCCTACGGGGTTTGGGTCTTTGTCCGCCCCTCATCACCTCATCGCGATCCATCGTCATGGGTGATTGAAACAAACCCTAACTCACGTTATGATGGTCGTGAGCAAGGTTCCAACGTGGGACCACAGTATTGGGCATCAAGATGGGGCAAATCCCACAGTGTCCATTTGGTATGAGGCAAAACATGGTACGTATTTTTACAGCATTTTTCATCATGGCGTTTTTGGCGTCTTGTGGTGGGACCCGTTATTCAAGCAACAATGCGGCGGGTGCGCATGCCTCTGCCTCCTCCCAAACCCTATATGCCTCTGGCCCAATCGCATCCGCCTGTCGCGCGGCAGGGCGCAAAGAAGCGTCGCGTGCCCGTTGTGGATGTGTTCAAGCGGTCGCCAATCGCAGTCTGTCCTCAAGCGAGCAACAGCGCGGTGTGCCGTTCTTTAGCAACCCGCAACGCGCCCAAGATCTGCGCCAATCTGACACTGCATCAAACGAGCGGTTCTGGAGAAAATGGAAAGAGTTCGGTACCCAAGCGGGCCGTATGTGCACCTAACCCTATTTGGGTATATGCGTTGGGTCGCCCCAGCGGTCTTGCAAACGTTCAATAATTTGATCACGCGCTTGGCGATAGCTGGCCAGTTTCGCCTCGCGTGTTTCGCCCAATCCCGTTGGGTCTAGGATCGGCCAGTATTCCACATCGATGTGATAGAACCGCGTCAGTTCCAGCGCCCGCCGTTGGCTGGCCGGTGACAGTGCCAACACCAGATCGAATGAGCTAAGGTCTTCGCCCCACTCTTCCATCTCGTCAAAGCTGCGCGAGCGGTGGCGTGACAGTTCCACATTCAGTTCTTGGCAGACCGCGATAGAGAAGCCGTCGATTTCAAGGTCGTTCTTAACCCCGACCGACTGCACGTAGGTGTCTGTGCCATAGAACTGCTTCATGATCCCTTCGGCCATGGGAGAGCGCACTGCGTTATGATCGCAGCAAAACAGAACCGATTGTGGAAGCTGTTCGCTCATTTAGGCTCCGAAATGTAGGACGCAGATCAGGGTGAACAGACGGCGCGCCGTGTCGGTGTCGATCTCGGCCTTGCCCTCTAGTCGTTCTTGCAGGACGCGGCTGCCCTCGTTGTGGATACCGCGCCGCGCCATGTCGATGGTTTCGATCTGGCTGGGCGGCATGTTCTTGACCGCGTCGAAATAGCTTTCGCAAATCTGGAAGTAGTCTTTGACCACTTGGCGAAATGGCCCCAGTGACAAGTGGAACTCTGCCGCCTTTTCTGCCGCTTCAGTTGTGACATCAAACACCAGACGCTTTTCACGAATGGACAGCCCAACGTGATACGGCCCCGCAGGCATTTCGCGACCATCGCGCGTTGGCAAGACAAAGGTGTTTTGTTCTAACAGGTCGAACATGGCGACTTTGCGCTCTTGCTCAATCTCCGGTGTGGGAGGGGGCAAATTCGCATCGTCGAGTGCGATATGGCTGATGCTGGGCATAGGTACAGGGTCCAGTTGGTTCGCTCTTATGCTAGAGCAGCCCCTTAACAAGGGCAACATCGCAAGGGAGCGTTAATCGTTCAGTTTGCGCAAACGTGCCGTGACGGAAAGGCCGTGTGCCTCAAGGCTCTCGGATTGCGCCAACGCCTCTGCGCCCGGGCCAATGGCGCGCAGGCTGGCGGGTGTCATCTGCGCCAATGTGGTCCGTTTCACAAAATCCATGACCGAGAGACCAGAGGAGAAGCGCGCAGACCGCGCCGTTGGCAACACGTGGTTTGGTCCGCCGATGTAGTCACCAATCGCTTCGGGCGTCCATTGGCCCAAGAAGATCGCACCAGCGTGGGTGATGTCCTTGGACAAGGCGACCGGATCAGCGACACACAGCTCTAGGTGCTCTGGCGCGATACGATCAGACAGGGCCGCAGCGGTGGCCAGATCGGGCACCGTGATGATGGCACCAAAGTCACGCCAGCTGGCACCCGCAATCGCGCGACGCTCAAGGGTTTCAAGACGTTTATCAACCGCATCAGCCACAGCCTGCCCAAAGGCGGCGTCCGTGGTGATCAAAAGCGATTGGGCGCTTTCGTCATGTTCGGCTTGGGACAATAGATCCAGCGCGATCCAGTCAGGATCGTTGTCGCCATCTGCGATCACCAAAATCTCGGAAGGGCCAGCGATCATATCAATCCCGACCTTACCAAAGACACGCCGTTTGGCGGCAGCAACGAATGCGTTGCCCGGGCCAGTGATCTTATCGACAGGGGCGATTGTGTCTGTGCCATAGGCAAGGGCCGCAATGGCTTGGGCACCACCGATGCGGTAAATCTCATCAACGCCAGCAAGTTTCGCAGCCAACAGAACGGCGGGGTTCAGGATGCCGTCGGGCGTAGGAACCGTAATCGCGAGACGTTGAACACCCGCCACTTTGGCAGGGATCGCGTTCATCAGAACGGAAGACGGATAGCTGGCCAATCCGCCCGGCACATATAGACCAGCGGCAGACACGGGCGTCCAGCGCCAGCCAAGGGTCGCGCCCGCTTCGTCCGTCCATTCCGCATCTTCGGGCATTTGGCGGCTGTGGTAGGCGGTGATCCGTTCGGCAGCGAGTTCGAGGGCAGCGCGGACATCTGGGGCGACTTGGGATGCGGCCTCTTCAACCTCATCGGCGGTGACGCGCATGGTGTCTGGGGTTAGTTTTATACGGTCGAATTTTTCGGTCAATTCCAGCACGGCTTCGTCCCCGCGCGCGCGCACATCCGCAATGATACCCGCAACAATGGCGTCCACGTCAGGGCTGTCTTCGCGCTTGGCGTTCAGCAGCGTGTTAAAGGCAACTTCAAAGTCAGCAGCTTGTGCATCAAGGAATTGGGGCATCAGGTCTCTCCGATTGACTGATGCTCACTTAGCGCGATGGCGGTTGGGTCTCAAGTGGAGTTGGGGAATTGGATCACGGGGATAATTCTGCGCTTCGCACAGCAATGGGCAGATCATACAAATGTTTAAAAAATCTATGTCTGGCAAAAGGGGAGGGGCGCAGTTTTTCCCTAGCGTCACCGCGCAACCCATGATTGTAACTTAAAGGTGTTAAGGAAGGAAATTATGTGAAAAAATTTACAATTGTCTTTTTTATTTCATCAATTGTGGCGGGATGCTCTCAAGAGCTTGAAGTTCGCCATGGCCCTCAAGCGATCCACCCTAGCGATTGGCGCTACGCGTCAGATGGCGCTATCTCGACTTCGGCCTCGTTAGATAGCTGCGGTGCCTCGAGCTACCAAAATCTAGTGGGAGGCCCATCCAAGGCCACCATCCAGCTAGATATCCCTGCTGGTTCTAGACATTATGCAGCGAAGAAGTTGTTGCTACTGACACGCCATCTCGCTTGAATTTCGTTCATAGCGGAACTGACATCGATTCTGTTACAAATCCAAATTCTACAGTACTGCGTGTATTTTGCGGATAAATGCTGTAAAATAGTAATCTAGCGAATATTTTAGATCGCTAGATTATTATCATAAATTCGGCCACCATTCCTTACACTGGATGCTTAGGCGCTTTCTTCGACGGTGCCACGTAAGGCCGTGTCACGTCTTTCAACGTCATCTCAATCGCCTCGACACTCACGCGGACAGCGCCGTCGCCGGCCAGTGTGAAGACGATGTCCCCTGCTCCGTCGTCCCCTGCCTCAAACGTGGCGGATAGCACGGATAGGATCATGTCCGTCTCCGCCCGATCCACACCTTGGCTCGCCACAGACATCACATTGTCCACGACCAATATTGACTGCACACGTTCAGGGGCGGTTTGCCCGCGTGCGCCTTCTTCCCAACGGAAGCGGTTGAGCAGCAGGCCAAAGCGTCTTTGTTTGGCCTGCCATGTCATTTCGGTGATCGGAAAGATCGCGTCTTGGATCAGGGCCGAAAGAACCTGCAGTTCATCCGCGTCCTGTGCCCCAAGGTTCAGGGGCTTTTCGCGTCCGTCTTCAAACCGTGCATCGGTCATTCAGAAATCCGTTCGATTTGTGCGCCAACGGCTTGCAGCTTGCGCACCACTTTTTCGTAACCACGATCAAGGTGATATACGCGGCTCACTTTGGTTTCGCCTTCAGCCGCAAGGCCCGCAAGGATCAGTGAGATGGACGCGCGAAGGTCCGTTGCCATGACTGGCGCGCCTTTGAGTTTGTTCACACCCGTTACAGTGGCGGTACCGCCAGCAACGTCGATGTTTGCCCCCATGCGCACCAATTCTGGGGCGTGCATAAAGCGGTTTTCAAAGATTTTCTCTTCCAACACGGAGGTGCCGTTGGCGGTGCACAGCACGGCCATCATTTGCGCCTGTAGGTCGGTTGGGAAACCCGGGAACGGTTCGGTTGTGATGTTGATCGCTTTGATCTCGTCCGTGCGACGTTTCACTTTTAGGCCCTTGTCGGTCTCAGTGACGTCGATGCCTGCCTCGTCCAGTTTTTCACAGAAGGATGTGAGCAGGTCCATACGACCGCCCAAGCACTCGACCTCACCACCGCAGAACGCAGGGGCCAACATGTATGTGCCCAACTCGATCCGGTCGGTCACAACAGGGTGAGTTGCCCCGCCCAAACGATCGACACCTTGGATGGTGATTGTTGATGTGCCGTCACCGTCAATCTGTGCGCCCATTTTGCGCAGGCAGTCGGCCAGATCAACGATCTCAGGCTCGCGCGCGGCGTTGTTGATGACAGTCGTGCCTTTGGCCAAGGTCGCGGCCATCATGATGTTTTCAGTGGCACCAACAGAGGCGAACGGGAAGTCGATGACAGCGCCCTTAAGACGGCCACCTTGTGCCTTGGCGTGCAAGTAACCGTCGCGCAGTTCGATATCCGCACCCATCAGGGTCAAGCCATCGGTGTGAATATCCATTGGACGGGCGCCAATTGCGCAGCCGCCGGGCAGTGACACTTCGGCAACGCCTTCGCGTGCCAGAAGCGGACCAAGCACCAAATTAGAGGCGCGCATTTTGCGAACGATGTCATATTCGGCGCGTGTGTTGATTTCGCCGTGGCATGACATGGCCAGTGTTTTGCCGTCCTGCATCGTGGCCACTTCGGACCCCAATGAGCGCAAAAGCTCGGTCATTGTTTTGATGTCGGACAAGCGCGGCGCGTTGGTCAACGTCAGTGGCTCTTCGCTCAGCAATGTTGCTGGCATTAGGGTCAAACAAGCGTTTTTCGCACCTGCTATGGGGATTTGTCCATTAAGCGGGCCACCCCCTTGTACCAAAATAGAATCCATTACTGCTCGTCCTTCGCCTGTGTTTCATCCGTCGCAGCGCTGCGGGCCCGAGTTTGGGATTTGCGCCGTCCTAAATTGGCCTTTAACGCAGCTTTCAGTCGCAGTTCGCGAGCAGAAGGCGTTTTGGGCGCGGATTTTGATGTGTGTGTGTCTGACATGCGGCCTGTCTAGCGCAGGCTTTCGATATGGTCCAGAATAGGCTTGCGCGTTTATGAAATTGGGTCTAATCACGCGGCGATCAGGCTGTAGTAGCTCAGTGGTAGAGCGCGTCATTGGTAATGACGAGGTCGGGAGTTCAATCCTCCCCTACAGCACCAGATCATCCCCTTAGGTTTTGACGATAAGCATGTGGTCAACTGGTGACAGCATTGAATTGAAGGACATCCGTTCTTAGGTCTCCCTCAGACCCACGCCCTTCATCGTTAGGAAACCCTATGACCACCAGCGTTAAAACGCGCGCCCGCAATCTTGTTCTTGGTGCGTTGGTAGCAGATGCCGCAGCGATGGGGTTTCATTGGCTTTATGATCAAGGTCGCATCGCTGCAGTTGCACCGAAAACACCGGAGTTCGTTGGGCCCGATCCTACGCACTTTGAAAACGTGCCAGCCTTCTTTGCACATGCGGGTCGCCTATCGGGTGCACAATCGCAATACGGCGAACAAGCAATGGTTATGGCCCGCGCCCTTGCTGAGAGCGGTGGTGCATATGATGCATCGGTGTATGCAAACCAGTTCCGTTCACACTTTGGTTATGGTGGAAAATATGTTGGTTATATCGACCATGCGACCCGCGATGCCTTGGACAACTTTCGCCGCTCTGAGGATGCGATGCTGATCAAGGTCAACGCGATCCCATTTGGAGGTGATCCCCGTTTTGGTCTTGCCATGATGAACAAGGCAAATGTTGCCATACAGCAAAACCGCGGGGACGCTGTGCGTGCGAGCTTTGAAAAAGCTGTGCGTATTATGGCGGATGATGACGCAGTGGTCGCTTACGGTTTCCAAGTGCTGGATATGGTGATGGGCATGCCGCCCGTTTACGGCGCGGTTGATCAACAATTGCCTGCCATTTCTAAGTTGCCTGCATTAGTGGGTGCGCAGACTGTTACGGCTGTTGATGATGCAACCCTTATCCTGTCCGTTGAGTCCGCTGTGCGCACAACCAGTGATCACCCACAGTCCGTGGCCTACGGTGTGGTGAGTGCAAATATGATGCAGGCAGCCATCAATGGCGCGAACATGACGCAAGTTATTGCAGCGGGACGTGCCGTTGCGAACGCCGAAATTGATGCAGAATTTGCAAAGGCCCTTTCGATGAACGAACAGGCCAATACGGAAGTGACCAAGCATTTTGGCATGGCCTGTGATCTGAAATCAGGTGTGCCAAGCGCTGTTCACAACCTTGCAACCACGTCCGATTACACGACAGCCATTCGCAACAATATTTATGCGGGCGGCGACAACTGTGGTCGTGCGATCCTTGTCGGTGCTTTGGCTGGGGCGGTTTACGGGGTTGATGGGGACGCAGGAATTCCGCAAGCTTGGATTGACCGTTTGGGTGCGCGTACTGAGATCGATGCAATTTTGTCCAAACTGTTTGGTTAAGCTGCCAATATCTTCGTGACAGCCACGGTCGTCAGATGCTAGGTGAGAACAAAGCAAGAATGACACCCTTTGTAGCCATGTGAGACCCACAACCGATGTTCAATTTCTACGAGTTCTTTGCTGGGGGCGGTATGGCCCGCGCTGGCCTTGGAGCCGATTGGACCTGTTTGTTTGCCAACGACTTTGATCCCAAGAAAGGCGCGACCTACCAGCGCAATTGGGGCAAAGGCACGATGGTTGTTGATGATCTGCGCAACATTTCCCCCACTGATTTACCTGAAACCCCCAATTTGATCTGGGGTTCGTTCCCCTGTCAGGACCTGTCCGTTGCGGGCAATGGTGCGGGGTTGCAGGGCAATCGGTCCGGCACCTTCTGGCCGTTTATGTCGCTGATAGCTGAGTTGAAAGCGGATGGTCGTGCGCCAGAAATGATCGCATTGGAAAATGTGGTTGGCACGCTGACCTCACATTCTGGTGCAGATTTCACCGCGATTTGTACCGCGTTGAAGGAATTGGGCTATCGCTTTGGCGCGATGGTGATGGATGCCGCATTGTTCCTACCCCAATCACGTGCCCGCCTTTTTGTCGTTGCTGTACGCGAGGATTTAGCTGTTACGGGTGCTGTCGATGAGCCGCAAAAGCCGTGGCATACGACTGCGTTGAAACGCGCGCATGATCGGTTGCCCAGCGACCTTGCAGCCTCATGGATCTGGTGGGATATGCCGGAACCTGCAAAACGCGAGATGCGGTTTGCGGATGTGATCGAGGATAAACCGAAGAGTGTTAAATGGCACACCGCCGCTGAAACCCGCGCGTTGTTGTCGATGATGAGTGACGTGAATTTGGCCAAGGTCGAAACCGCAAAGGCGGCAGGTGTTCGCATGGTGGGTGGGTTATACAAACGCACACGGCTGCATCACGGGATCAAGGTACAGCGCGCTGAAGTACGCTTTGATGATATTGCTGGCTGTTTGCGCACGCCCGGCGGTGGATCATCACGCCAATTGATTTTGGTGGTTGAGGGCGACAAAATTCGGTCCCGCCTTTTGTCTGCGCGTGAAACAGCGCGCCTGATGGGATTGCCTGACAGCTATGTTTTGCCAAAGGTTTACAACGAAGCCTATCATCTGACGGGCGACGGTGTTGCCGTGCCCGTGGTAAGCTTTATTGCCAAGCAGATTTTAGAGCCTAATTTGGTTTCCATGCGCAGTAAGCTGGATCAAAGCACTGAAAAAGCTAAATAAATTACTTATCCTGCAGTTTGATCAGCGTCTTATGATAACGCTGCAACCGATCAAAATGCGCCTCAATCGCGCGCAAAATTTCGGTTGAGTTTTTCACGTTCAAGAAGTGATCGACCATCTGCGTATAGTGCGCTGATTGGCGCGGCAAACGTTGCACCGGATCGCTTTTGTCCGCGATTTCTGCGTCTGACATAACCTGAACGATTTGGGCAGGTTCGGGCAGTTTCATCACTGCTTCGGGTCGCGGTGTTACGGTGCCGTTCATCAGGGGCGATACATCGTTGAATTGGTGATACAGCCGATCTTCGAGCGGCGTAATATCGGCGCGGTCCGCCACGGGGTAGGCCATCACATAGGCAATTTCCCAAACGTCGATCTGGCGATTGGCAATGATATCCGAACGCGCAGAGGTGAGGTGGCGGCGCACACGGCTGCGGATGCCATCCTTGGATTGGCCCACATACATCGGCGTTTTGTCCAGATCGCACAAGACGTACACCCCAATCTCACTGATCAGACTACCACAGGCTTTGTCGCGAAAATCAAAATTTGTGGCCATGATACGCTTTCTTGCCGGTTGCGTGAACTATACCCGATCCGGCCTTGGCGTGCCAACCATCCCATTTTCTTGCGTCAGGGCGACAGACCCAGTAGCCTTTGAGAAATCAAAATTTAAGGCCACGTCATGTTTGAAAAGCTAATTGAATTTTTCTCGAACCCGAACACGTACGAAACACCGATGCCCAAAGCGGACGCGGATCATGTTATTGGCGCATTGATGGTACGGGCGGCCAAGGCGGATCGCGCATATTTGTTTGAAGAGGTCGAAACCATCGACCGCGTGCTGGCGGAACGTCACGACATCGGCCCAATAGACGCCGCCAAGATGCGCGCCGCTTGTGAACGCCTTGAAGAAGCCATGCCAGACACCGTTGAATTGGCCGCAATTTTGCGCGAGGCGGTTGGTACGGACGAGTTGGAAGATGCATTACGTGCCTTGTGGCGGATAGTATTTGCCGACGGTATCGAACGCGATGAGGAAGACGAGGTTTTGCACAAGGTTGAGGCCATGTTGGGCGTTACACCAGAGCGTGCAAAAGAACTGCATGATGAGGTGATCAGCACCAAGCTAGGTGTGGTCAAAGTTTAACCCTAAAAAAGGGGCGCGTTCCCCTTTATATTATACCTCGATTCACATTGTTTGGTCCTATTGACCTGCCCCCCAGACTCCCCCTATACGGATCGAGTTCGGAAGACTTAATGAGTCGGCCGGACCTTTTGTGTTGTGGTCGCTTCTTCGCGGCGTTTAGAGCATCCAAAGGTTTATAAGAAATGTTGACGTTATTCTCTGGCGGGCACCACGGTGCACCCGATGAAGGCACAGAGCTCTGACATCACGCACAATCAGTGGGCAAACCACGTAATTTAGGAGAAGCGTCAGATGAACCTGATCGCACAAATCGAGGCGGAACAAATTGCCGCCCTAGGGAAAGACATCCCTGATTTTAAAGCCGGCGACACCATTCGCGTAGGTTTTAAAGTAACCGAGGGTACACGTACCCGTGTTCAGAACTATGAAGGTGTGTGCATCGCGCGCAACAACGGCAAAGGTATCGCCGGCTCTTTCACTGTTCGTAAGATTTCTTTTGGTGAAGGCGTTGAACGTGTATTCCCGTTGCACTCCACCAACATCGACGAAATCGTAGTTGTTCGTCGCGGTCGCGTTCGTCGCGCCAAATTGTATTACCTTCGTGATCGTCGCGGTAAATCTGCGCGTATCGTTGAGAATACGAACTACAAGCCACTTAAAGCGTAAGGACTGGGTAGATGAAAACAGATACACATCCCGATTACCACATGATCAACGTCAAAATGACCGACGGTACGATCTTTCAAATGAAATCCACTTGGGGCGCAGAAGGCGACCAATTGGCTTTGGACATCGATCCAACAGTACACCCTGCGTGGACTGGTGGCGGCGGTCGTTTGCTTGATACTGGCGGACGCGTTTCCAAGTTCAAAAACAAATATGCTGGTCTTGGCTTCTAAGCTTTTACCACTTTGTTGGATTGAGGGCGTTACCTGCGAGGGTAGCGCCCTTTTTCTTTGTCAGCGCCAATTTCGGTTTGTTCAGATGCAGCCCAACGGCAACGTCATAAATCGGCTTTCTATCAAAGCTCTACGTGCCACTTCCCAATCCATGATCAGCGCCATATACTCTTTCAAAATAGACCCACTAACGATTATCTCGTGGGCGAAGGGGACTAAAAATGGCGCATATTATTGTTGTGGGCAACGAAAAAGGCGGCGCGGGTAAATCCACTGTGTCTATGCATGTTGCGACTGCCCTCTCGCGTATGGGCCATAAAGTCAGCGCGCTTGACCTTGATCTGCGCCAACGCACCTTTGGTCGCTACATTGAGAACCGCGCCGAGTTCCTGCAAGCCTCCGGTCTAAGCCTACCCAGCCCGCAAGTGCACGAGTTGCCAGAGATTGACCCAAAAGCGCTAAAGCCTGGTGAGAACATTTATGACCACCGCCTGTCTGCCGCGGTTGCGTCCCTTGAAGCTGACAACGATTTCATCTTGATCGATTGCCCAGGCTCCCACACCCGCCTTAGCCAAGTTGCACACTCGTTGGCCGACACCTTGGTCACGCCACTTAACGACAGCTTTGTAGATTTTGATCTGCTTGCGCGCATCGATGCAAAAGGGGACAAGATCAAAGGCCCATCCGTTTATTCAGAGATGGTGTGGAACGCTCGCCAACTGCGGGCCCAAGCAGGTCTAAGGCCAATTGACTGGATCGTTGTGCGTAACCGCATGGGCGCGCAGCGCATGACCAACAAAGAAAAGATGGAACGCGCGATTGAGATGTTGGCCAAACGGATCGGCTTTCGCGTTGGCACGGGCTTTAACGAGCGCGTCATTTTCCGCGAGCTGTTCCCACGCGGACTGACATTGCTGGACCTCAAAGACATTGGCGTTAAGCAACTCAACATCTCAAACGTAGCTGCCCGCCAAGAGCTGCGTGATCTGATGAAGTCCCTGAACCTGCCGGGCGTCAACGTCGATTTTTGATTCTGACCTTTTGGGTCATCTGGAAGATACAGAAGGCAAATTCTTATCTGTCGAAAAACGGAACCGTATATTAAGGATTGCCAAATAGGCGGTCTGAAAGCTTCATGCTGTCTTGCGCAGTTGGTTCAGCGACGAAACAAGCGGTCCCTCACCCACAAACCTTCCAAAATCAATCTATAATCTCACATTCTGTTCTCAACATCACGCTCTTTGAATCTGGTGATGGGGTTGACCTAGAGCGTTTGCTTGTCGACACTCCTAACATCCTCAGCACGAGGACCAAAACAAAGCAGGAAAACCTGCAAAGATCAGTGCAACAAACGATTGCACGATTAAGCCACATATCTTTTCGTGGCGACAACAGAGAGGAAGACTATGACCTTTTTAACAAGCACCGGTAAGCCGCTGCCACAACACGTCGTGGATTCAGCGAAAGCCGCTGGTGACTCAGAAGTGAGCCGCCGCGAATTTTTAGCTATCGCAAGTGCCTTTGGCGCGACTGCTGCAACTGCCTATGGCATGTTGGGCATGGCGTCCCCTGCAATGGCTGCTGGCCACAAAATGGGCGGCACGCTGCGTTACCAAACAGAAGTTCGCGGACTAAAAGATCCACGCACATATGACTGGTCCCAAATCGCCAACTTCTCACGTGGTTGGCTTGAGTATCTTGTTCACTACGAGAACGATGGTACCTTTGAGGGACGCCTACTAGAGAGCTGGGAAATCTCAGCCGACGCTAAAACCTATACATTGAACGTCCGCAAAGGCGTGAAATGGAATGACGGTTCTGACTTTACCGCTGAAGACGTTGCACGCAACATCACCGGCTGGTGTGACAAGAGCCTTGAAGGCAACTCAATGGCTGGTCGTTTCGCGACACTGATTGATGCGGACACTGAGCAAGCCCTTGAAGGCGCTATCGAAGTTGTTGACTCACACACGGTACGTTTGAACCTACCAGCGGCTGACATTTCGTTGATCCCAGGCATGGCCGACTATCCAGCGGCAATTGTTCCAGCGTCCTACACAGCTGAAACCGCGCTTAGCAACCCAGTTGGTACTGGCCCATATCTTCCAGAGTCTTTGGAAGTTGGCGTTAAAGCTGTCTTGGTTCGCAATGAAGATCACGCATGGTGGAACGCTGGCAACGGCGCATACATGGATCGTATCGAATACATCGATTACGGCACTGATCCATCAGCATGGGTTGCGGCTGCAGAAGCTGACGAAATCGACATGACCTATGAGATGAACGGCGAATTTGTTGACATCTTTGATACGCTCGATGGTTGGAACACCAACGACGTTGTGACAGGTGCAACTGTTGTTGTGCGTCCAAACCAATTGGCCGAAGTTGATGGCAAGAAACCGTATGCGGACAAACGCGTTCGTCAGGCGATTGCCATGGCTGTCGACAACGAAATCTTGCTTGAGCTTGGTATTGCTGGTCGCGGCGTAACTGCCGAAAACCACCACGTTGGCCCTGTGCACCCTGAGTACGCAGAACTGCCACCACGCAAGTATGATCCAGTTGCGGCCAAGGCCCTGATGGATGAAGCAGGCATGGGCGACTATGAGCACGAGTTGATTTCGATCGATGACGCGTACCGCAAGGACACAACCGATGCTGTAGCTGCGCAGTTGCGTGATGCTGGCATCAAAGTGAAACGGACCATTCTACCAGGCTCTACGTTCTGGAATGACTGGGCGAAATATCCGTTCTCTTGCACCAACTGGAACCACCGTCCTTTGGGTGTTCAGGTTTGGGCTTTGGCTTATCGTTCTGATGAGGCATGGAACGAATTTGGTTGGTCCAACGCTGAGTTCGACGGCATCCTTGCCGAAGCGCTTGCAACACCTGATCTAGAAGCACGTCGCGCATTGATGGCCAAAGGCCAAGCGATTGTTCAAGGTGAAGGCGTAACGATCCAGCCGTACTGGCGTTCCCTATACAACAACACCCGCGAAGGTATTGTTGGTGGTGACATGCACATCTCGTTCGAGTTCCGCCCAGAGCGCGTTGCTTGGACCTAAGATAGGGTAACGAGATTATAAGGGGGCTGCGTTTTCGCGGCCCCCTTTTTTGTGGCTAAAGGATTGCTATTTTGGCGGAAGGGAAATGCAGGCGTTCAATTGTTATGGCGATCATGGCCCCGCGATCTGCGCCGTTTGAAACAGCATATTCAATCGATTGTGCCAATGCCGCGTTGAGATGTTTCACCAAAGTATCATCACTCGCCGCTGTGCGAATTTGTTTGGCAAAGTACGCTTCTTCAAGGACCAGATCTTCGATCAAAGGGTCAATGACTGCACCACCACCACTGGGATAGCGGTAATGCCCTACGCCACCTATTTTGCCGATCCGCCCCTCGGCCACCATGCGTCTTAGTATAGGTGATCCTGCGCCCGCGCGTCGCTCCAAGACAATATGTAGTCCAAGGTGGTCCATCACTTCACAGGGGCCCGTGGCATAGCCCCACGCGCACAGTGCCTCGTCTAATTCCCATGGGTTTGTGTGGCACATCAACAGGTGATCACAGGCCAGCCAAAACGCATCTTGAAGCGCATCACCCAAATCATCTGTCACCACGTTATGGGCCCGGCTTATCGATGAACCGATGCTTGGCAATCACCGCCAGAACATCGTTGATCGAAGACTGTTCTGGACGATTAGAGGTGTTCACCTGCGCCAGCGCTTGCTCGTACAATGGCGTACGTGTCTGCAAAAGTGACTTCAACTGATCCATCGCCGCTGGATTGCCTTCCATCGGGCGCAAGTCACCTTGTTCGCGTACCCGCTGCATGTGTTCAGCGGGGGTCGCGCTGATCCAGATTGTATGGAAATGGGCGCGCAAATTTGCATAGGTTTCGGGGTCATTCACAAGCCCACCACCAACCGCCATGATGACGCGTGAATGATCTTTGATCACCGAATTCAGCGCCTCGTTTTCCATCGCACGAAATCCGTCTTGGCCGTACAGACCATGGATTTCAGACATCGGCATACCGACCTGTTCCTCGATCACATTGTTTAGCTCTACATAGGGCAATCGCAGCGCCTTGGCCGTGCCTTTGCCCAATGTCGACTTTCCTGCACCGCGCAAACCAATCAGACATACGCGTTGTGCACGCTGCGCCGTTTGAATTTGTGGTGCCAGCAGGTTGCGGATTTTTCCCTGCACCTCACTGTGTGCCCCTTGATATAATTGTGCGACGCGTTGGGTGTCTTCTGAAAACGGGGGGCCAGAGACAAGGAAATCTTCAATCCGAAGCTCAAGCGCACTTGCCACCCGTTCCAACAATAGGACTGAGATATTGCCCTCACCCGCTTCTAATTGGGCAAGGTAGCGTGGTGATACGCCTGACAGCTCAGACAACTCACGGCGCGGCATTCCTGCCTTGCTGCGGGCCGCGCGTACACGTTCCGCCAACCGCATGATCAATTCGGATGGTTCGTGGATTGGTGTAACCTTCATGGTGCCACCGTAAAACAGAGAGGCAATTTAACCAAATTCATTTAGTATGTTTCCAAGTGATAGCGGCCATCTTCACGCATTGTGTCGCGCACCTCGGTCCATTCAAGTCCTGCAGAACGGGCAATGTCGGACAGGGCTTCTTCGACCCCGACTTCCATCGCTTTTAAACCACAAACGTAGATATAGCCATTTGGGTCTTTCAACAGAGCCGCAACGCTATCGGCATCCTCGCGTAATTTGTCTTGGACGTATTGTTTGGGCGTATCGTTCTGACGGCTAAAAGCGAATGCCTTTTTCAAAAACGCATCGGGAACTTTTTTGAGTGGACCAAAGTATGGCAGGTCACGCGGGGACCGTGCGCCAAACACCAATGACAGCGCATCGTTGACTGATGGCATCTCGCGTTGGCGGTGCATCGTCATGCCACGAAACGGGGCAGATCCCGTACCTGTGCAAATCATCAAGATGTGCGCAGCTGGATCAGAGGGCAGCAGGAATGTTGCGCCAAATGGACCTGTCAGTTGAACACTTTCACCCTTGCTCAAATCACAGATAAAGTTAGAGCAGACGCCCCCTTCATCCCGCTTGACCGTAAGGGAGAGGTTGTTGAAACCCGCGCGTTCGCCGTCACGTGGACTGGACACCGAATAAAGACGTGGCAGATGGGGATTGCCATCACCATCTACGCCCGGTGGGATGATACCCACGCTTTGCCCTTCCAACACAGGAAACGGGAGGCTGCCCAGATCAAGAATGATGTGACGTACATCGCTGTCGCTGTCGCCGTCCGTCAGGCGATAATTGCCCTGAACCGATGCTGTTGCAGGCTTGCCCAAGTTGTACATGTTGATGGTGGGTTTAGCCGCTGTTGCTGGGGCTTTGGCTTTGCCGCCTGCAGCTGCATGGGCCTGGGCGAACAGTTGGGTGATCACGTCGTCTTGGTCGTTGTCCCCATCAGTGGCTGCTACAATGTCTTGTTGGTCTGGCAGTTCTTCCCAACCAAATTGTTCTTCGACGGTATAGGCCGTATTCACCACACGCCATTCATCAATAGAACCCGTTGGGCAGACCGAAATACAGTCCATGCACATGTTGCAGATGTCTGCGTTGACCACCACGTTGTCATCGTTGTGTACGATTGCCTCAATCGGGCAGGTCATTTCACAGGTGTAACACCTGATACAAATCTCTGGGTCGATGAGGTGCTGTTTAAACGGCTGGTTCATATGCAATCCTTTGGCGGGGCACTGGGCAGCGCTTTGGTACTTGATTTGGATGGTGAAGCGTTACGCCATGTGCAATTTGACGTACTCAAAATCACCCGGCTTGTTGTCGATCCCGACCTTTGGTGGCGCGATCCACGTGGCGTATTTGCCCGGCTCATAGCACGGCTTCATCAAGGACTGGATGAAGGCACCGTCTTCTTTTGTCGGTAGCCATTCGTCCTGACGTTTAGCCCATTCTTCAGCCGAAACAATTGCGCCATCTGGGTCGACTGCAACGGATGAGAACACACCGATCTGGCGATGGAACCCTTCGTGAGGCATTTTAAATTCAAACTGAACGCCCGATTTCGCGATCAATTTGTTCCAACGCCCAACACCACCCGATGCATCACGCACGTAGTCATCGCGCAAACGCATGTTGATTGCGGTCAGGGCTGGCACGTCCTCAGTTAAAATTTTACCGTCTTTGATAGAGGTCACCGGATAGGTGTCATTTTGCAGCTTGTGATCATCATCAATGCGCTGCTCCATGTAGCGCCCTTTGATACCGTAGTTGAAAGCGTTGGCCGCATTCGTCGACACCTCTTGACCAAACAGATCAAGGGAAAGGGTATAGTGCAGGTTCAATTTCTTCTGGATAGTTGGCAGGTCGATAACGCCAAGATCACGGATTTTAGCGATGTCATATGGATCAGTGATCCCCGCCTTGTTCATCGCATCCAAGGTTGCTTGGATCGTGCGACCAACACCCGTTTCGCCAACGAACATGTGGTGGGCTTCTTCGGTCAGCATAAAGCGCACGGTGCGTGATAGTGGATCGAAGCCGGACTGTGCCAATGATTCCAGCTGCATTTTCCCGTCACGATCGGTGAAGTATGTGAACATGAAGAAGGACAACCAATCTGGCGTTTCCTCGTTAAACGCGCCCAGCATACGCGGGGAGTCATCAGACCCTGATGAACGCACCAACATGTCATCCGCTTCTTCACGGCCATCTTTGCCGAAATACTTTTGCAGCAGATACACCATCGCCCAAAGGTGACGGCCTTCTTCCACGTTCACCTGAAACAGGTTGCGCATGTCATAAAGGGACGGCGCAGTCAGACCAAGGAAACGTTGTTGTTCAACTGACCCCGGCTCTGTGTCGCCTTGGATCACAATCAAACGTTTTAGCATGTTGCGGTATTCGCCTGGCACTTCCTGCCACGCAGGTTCGCCCAAGTGTTCCCCCATCGGAATGGTACGCCCCTCAACCGCAGGGGCCAGCAAGATACCCCAACGATAGTCTGGCATTTTGACGTAATCGAATTTGGCCCAGCCCTTGGGATCAACTGAAACGGCAGTGCGCAAATAGACCATGCTGTCTTGGAAATTTTGCGGGATCAGATCGTTCCACCAGTTGATGTAACCAGGGTGCCATTTCTCAAGCGCCTTAAGCACTTTCTTGTCACTGCTTAGGCCCACGTTGTTAGGGATTTGGCTGTCGTAGCTTACGTTGATCAAGTCCATCTTCATCTCCTAAAAGGCCATTTAGTTGCCCATGGCCAAAACATTTCACTGCACGGGGGCGTTGCCCCACGCGATCAAAAATTAAACACGCTCCATATTGTATTTGCCGCGCACACCCGTGCCGTAGCGCTGCAATGCACCTTCTTCGCCAACCGCGTTCGGGCGCTGAAAGATCCAGTTTTGCCATGCAGTCAGACGCCCAAAGATGCGTGTTTCCATTGTCTCAGGCCCCGCAAAACGCAGGTTGGCTTCCATGCCCGTCATCGCATCGGGGCTAAAGCTGGCGCGCTCTTCCATGAATAGGCGCACTTCGTCTTCCCAATCGATGTCATCATAAGCGTAAGTGACAAGGCCCAGCTCTTCAGCATCTTCGGCCTCAAGGGTCTCACCAATCCGCGTTTGCGCAGTGTCGACATCCTCAGGCGTGCCAAGGAAACGGGTTTGCAAACGGGTCAGATCATTGCCCATTGGATAGGTGCCAAAGTTACCCACACTTAACGTCAAACTTGCCATCGGGCGATTGTCGCCATCAAATTCCTCGAGCATCATATAACTGCGATCGACAGACCACAGCAGTTCAGCCAATGGACCGGCAAAACAGCTGCCATGCTCAACGGTGGCGACCAAGCTGCGCGACGTCATGTCGACGCGTTTCAAAACGCGCTTCCAATATTTCAGCACCTCATTGGACAACCAATGATCTGGATTGTTCAACATCAAGGCCTCATGCGCGATCACCAATTCAGGGTCTCCTTGGGTTTGAAACTCCATCAAACCCAATTCCATCTCGTTCAAACGAAGGTGCAAGATCGCGTCATCCAATTCACGCGCACAGCGCAGCATCCATGACTGATCGCCCATCGCCTCAAATGCAGCCGTATCGGCAGGGGCCGCATCTGTTGGCCCTTTGATCAAGATTGTGGAACGGCGGCCCGCGCGATCCAGCGTCACTTCGACCGTGGAATAGATCACGGCGTCTTCTGAAATTTCCCGGGTCAATGGCGTTAGGTTGATCCCTTTGGCCACATCAGCTTTAGCTGAATTTGCTGCCATCTCTTGTGCACGTGCAACAACCGCTTCGTCGAATTTGGAGTTTGGAATAACCTCGTCCACCAAACGCCAGGTGAGCGCGCGTTTGCCTTTAACGCCCTCCTCAACAGAGCAGAACACATCAGCCAAATCACGGCGCACTTTGCGTTTGTCCGTTACACGCGTCAGGCCACCTGTTCCTGGAAGAACCGCCAACAATGGCACCTCGGGCAAAGAAACCGATGACGCGCTGTCGTCTGTCAGCATAATGTGATTGCACGCCAACGCCAGTTCGTAACCGCCACCCGCACAGGCCCCTTTGACTGCACAGATATAGTTCTGCGCACTGTCGGCCAATGCCGCCTCATAGGTGTTGCGTGTCTCGTTGGTGAATTTACAAAAATTCACTTTGTGGCTGTGTGCCGCGCCGCCCAGCATCCGAATATTCGCGCCAGCGCAGAACACCTTGTCCTTGGCTGATTGCATCACCACCACTTTGACTTTGGGGTGTTCAAAGCGCATCCGCTGCACCACGTCCGCCAATTCGATGTCGACGCCAAGGTCATATGAATTCAGTTTCAGCTGATAGCCATCGAACAGACCACCATCTTCATCAACGTCCATAAACAGATTTGCGACCGCGCCGTCATATTCGACCTTCCAGTGTTTGTATTGGGAGGGGTCAGTTTGAAAATTGATAATCTTAGTCATGTCATTCTCCTTCAACGGCGCGCGGCGATGGCCCGTCAATTTGGAATGATAGTACGCAAAAGTATTCAGATCGGGAGAATTATATGCATAATGATGCGTAAATTGATACAAAAATGCAATTTAATGCCTATTCGAGCTGAATACGCAGCTCATTGGTCCAGCGCGTTACGTCCTCAACAGGAATTCCCAGAATCGAACCGCTGTGAAATCGCAGCAATTCATCAACGATATCGCACAACCGAAAGGTTGCTTTGGGACGGTTCATTTTGACCTTAAGGCGTGCATTGGCCAATTGAATGATCGCTTGGGTCATGTCGCGCTCAGCTGATGGGTCAGGTAGCGACAACCACACCGCTTCCAGAACCTCATGGCATTCCCAGAAATAACCTGCCTGCAGATAGGCCAATCCAATCTGCCATGCCTGTGTGTCTTGAACCGCGACATCAGGCATGACGCTGGATTTGATGCTATCAAACCAATCCTCGGGATGGCGCGCATTTTGTCCCGGCACATAGGCGTGGCTGGGGCGAAGGGCGTCAGGCAAACTCAAGCAAAACCTCTGCCTTTTCCAAACGGACCAGCGTTGCGCAGAATTCAGCGATCGCCGCTGTTGTTTGGTCCGGTTGCTCAAGATGGGGCGCGTGGCCACACCCCTCAAGGATCAGCGTCTCGAGAGGTGAATAAATGCGTTCATCAATCTCTGAAATTTGGGCGATAGTGCCATAAGGATCTTCAGACCCTTGAATGGCCAACACAGGAATGCGCCAATGATCGATGGTATCTGCGACCGTCCATTTGGCGAAATCAGGATGGGTCCAGCTGTCGTACCAACCGTGGAATGCGACGTCAGGATCGTCATGATATTTTGACAGTTTGAAATTTAGATCACCGTTTTGATACTGTGCCAAGGTCTCTTTGATGGTCGCAATCCCTGACACTTCGGCGAAGAAATGTGGGGCCATCAGGACCAAACCACGCACGCGTTGATCCGAAACACTGCCCGCATAGATCGCCGCAATCGTTGCGCCATCACTGTGCCCAAGCAGGATGGCCTGCGTGACGCTCAGTTCTGTCATCACGCCCCCAAGGACATCTGTTGCCTCATCCGTCATGTAATCCAGCGAACGGGGCAACTTAACCGTTGAAGACCGCCCATAGCCCGCACGTGAATATGCCACGACGCCAAGGCCTGTTTGTTCGGCAAGCTGCTGTGGGAAGTCCCGCCACAGTTCCGTGGAGCCCAATCCTTCGTGCAGTAAAACGAGTGTTGGCGCATCCTTGGGCGCGGGGCCAAAACAAGCGTATTCAAGCGTCGCATCCCCGACGTTCAGTGTTTGCGCTGGTGTGTTATTCCATGCTGCGATCATGCGTCTGGCCCTCTTAATTTGAAACGTTGAATTTTACCGGTTGCCGTCTTTGGCAACTCATCGACGCACTCGATCCAGCGAGGGTATTTCCATTTACCGATCTTATCTTTGACGTGTTCTTTTAACATCTCGGCCAACCCATCGTCATTCACACCCTCATTCAGGACAACAAACGCCTTGGGCTTTTCCAACCCTTCGGAATCACGGGCCGCCACCACCGCGGCCTCTAGAATAGCGGGGTGTGCGATCAAGGCGGACTCAACCTCAAACGGAGAAACCCAAATGCCAGACACTTTGAACATATCGTCAGTGCGACCACAGTAGACATACCGTCCATCTGGGCGCTGTTCATATTTGTCACCCGTATGCGTCCATATGCCTGCAAATGTATCGCGTGTCTTTTTCCGTTGGTTCCAATACCCGCTAGCCGCAGAGGCGCCATTCACAACCAATTCGCCCACTTCGCCGCGTGGCACATCATTGCCCGCATCATCCACAAGTCGCATTTCATAGCCCGGTACAGCCGTGCCGGAGGTGCCATAAACAACATCATCGTCCGCGTTGCTTAAAAAGATGTGCAGCATCTCGGTTGAGCCCACACCGTCTAAAATATCCACGCCAATCATCTTGGCCCAGCGCTGCCCAACATCTTCGGGCAATGCCTCCCCCGCGGAAATGCAGCGGTGCAATGGGGCTTTGGCCGCGCCGTTGGCATCCATGTAAGCCAGCATCGCCGCATATAGCGTAGGCACCCCGCAAAAGACGGTTGGGGATTGTGTGTTCAGGATATCCACCACAACATCGGGGGTTGGCCGCCCAGCGAACAGAACCGCCGTAGCACCGACCGACATTGGGAAACTCATCTCATTGCCCAAACCATAGGCGAAGAAAAACTTGGCTGCTGAATAGACGACATCGTCATCTTTGATCTTCAAGACATGCGCACCGTAGGTATCTGCCGTTGCCTGCATACTGGAATGAATGTGGTGCACACCTTTGGGCAAGCCTGTTGAACCGGATGAGTACAGCCAAAACGCGGTTTCGTCGTCGCTGGCCTCAACCGCCGCACATGGTTTCGCACCTGTTATGAAGGCTTCAAGCGAAGTTGTTCCTGCGGGCGCACCACCGACCACTACGATCTGGCGCAAGTAGGGGTTGTCGACCAAGACAGGCTTCACCGTCGCGTATAATGCGTCCGAAATGAACAGGATCGATGCACGGCTGTCACGCAAAATCGCGTCATAAACAGGAGCGGCCAAAAGGGTGTTAAGCGGGACAGGAACAACGCCTGCTTTGATAGCGCCCCAAAAGATCTGAGGGAATTCGATACAGTCTAAAACCAACATCGCAGCGCGTTCTTCGCGCGCGATCCCCGCTTGACCAAATGCACCAGAAATCTTGTCAGAGGTGGCCGCCAACATGCCATAGCTTAGCGCGCGTCCATTTGGATATTCGCGAAAGGCAAACTTGTTCCCGCGTCCTTCGTGTAGGTGGCGATCTACAAAGTAGAGTGCTGCGTTGGCCATTATCCCCTCCCAAGGCAATGTATTGACTGTACCCTGCACCATGCGCGCAATAGCGCAACTTTGACCCATAGGTTGTGCAGTTTACTGCATCAACTTGTCGCACCTTTAGGGGATCAGGAACAGTGTGATTGCAGGGAAAGCGACCAAAATCGCAACCCGTACAATGTCTGATCCAACAAAGAACATGACCGCCTTGTAGGTCTCTGTAATCTTGGTTTCGCGGTCCATAGCATTGATGATGAACAGGTTCATTCCAACGGGCGGCGTGATCAATCCCACCTCGACCACAATCAGAACCAAGATACCAAACCAGATCGCAACGTGTTCTGGGCTAAGGCCGAAATCCATTGCAGAGATGACCGGAAAGAAGATCGGAACCGTCAGCAGGATCATGGACAAGCTGTCCATCACACATCCAAAGACCAAGTAGAATGTCAGGATGATGATCAATACAAACCAAGGGCTAAACCCTTGGGCCAACACGTAGTCGGCCATGATTTGCGGCACGCCGGACAGCGCAAGAAAGCCATTATAAAAACTAGCGCCCAACACGATGAAAAAGATCATCGCGGTGGTTTTACCCGTTTCTAACAACGCGACTTTGAAGGCAGGCCATTTCAGGTTTCCAGACAGCATGGCAACAATACCCGTGCCCGCCGCGCCAATTGCAGCCCCCTCAGTAGGTGTAAACCAACCTGCGTAAATACCACCGACAACCAAGCCAAAGATCATGAGAACCGGCCACGTGTTTCCTAGCGCCTTCCAGCGTTCTGCCATCGGCACAGCAGGACGTGTGCCCGCAGAATTCGGATAAAGCCGGACATAAAGTGAGATGGTGAGAACGTAACCGATAGCGGCAAGGATGCCCGGAATGAACGCCGCCAAAAACAGTTTGGCGATGTTTTGCTCAGTGATGATCGCATAAAGAACAAGGATCACTGAGGGCGGGATGAGAATGCCAAGCGTCCCACCAGCCGCCAATGTGGCCGTGGAAAACCCACCAGAATAGCCATAGCGGCGCAATTCTGGCAGCGCGACTTTGCCCATGGTGGCAGCCGTAGCCAAAGACGATCCACAGATCGCACCAAAGCCGGCACATGCACCCACAGCCGCCATCGCAACGCCGCCGCGGCGATGCCCAAGGAAGCTTTCAGCGGCTTTAAACAATGCCGTGGACATGCCCGACAAGGTTGCGAATTGCCCCATCAAAAGAAACAGTGGAATGATGGTCAGCGAATAGCTGGAGAAGGTCGTATAGGTTTCAGACTTTAGCTTGGCCAACAACGGAACGGGATTGCCGTTCATCGCAAAGTACCATCCGCCAAAACCACACAACAACATCGCCAATCCGATAGGTGCGCGCAGAAAGATAAAGAACAACAGAACCGCAAAAGACCAAAAGCCCAGTTCAAGTCGCGACATGTCTGCAAATGGCAGAAGATCAAGGAAGGCGGTCATACTGTGACCCTTTATTTTTCAGGAAGGATTGCGCGGCCTGTTGCCGCCTCGCCCACACGCATGATTGCGCAATAGGCTGCGATAATACAGGCAACGGAAGCAGCAGTGAAACTGGCCGCATAGGACCACCACAGTGGCATCTGTAGAAACAGTGTTGTTTCCCCGTTTCCAATGTAGCGCTGCATGCCCTCATACAATCGCCATGTGATGAAGATGATTGTTACGCTCAAAGCAACCTCCCAAAAGGCACGCAAAATGCGCAGCGCCTTTGGCGGCATGCCGGATGTGAACACATCAACAGTCGCGTGTTCGTTATAAAGCTGACAGATCGGAAAGAACGAGAAAATGGCGAAGGCCACCCCTGCCTCAAGTAGTTCATAGTTGCCGTTGATTTCACCAACACCCAAATCGATGATCCACTGCGAGAGGGACCCAAAACTCGACACCGCAAAGTCTGAATGAAACAATTTGCTGAGCGTGCGACCGATGATGGACAACGTGGTCATTGCGACCAAAACCATCAGGACGAACCCACCAAGAATGGCTGTCACACGGGCCAGCCATATAATGAAACGGTGCATACCATTCCTGCCTTTTAATATTAGTACCAAAAACTGCGGCGCATCAAATGTGCGCCGCAGTCAAATTCAAAACCCGATTAGTTCGAGTGTTTTGCGATCAAAGCACGTGCCTCGTCGATCAAAGCCTGACCATCGATACCCTTGCTTTCCATGTCAGCAACCCAACCCGCATAGATTGGTTCTGCTGCTGCTTTCCAAGCGTCAATATCGGCACCGGAAACAGTGACAATGTTGTTGCCACGATCCACCGCCAATTGACGGGCCGGGCCATCAGCTGCTTCTTGGGTTGCACCCGCGAATACAGAGAATTCCATACCTGAATTGTCATCAATTATCTTTTGCAAATCTGCAGGCAAGCTTTCAAAGCGTGGCTTGTTCATCGCCAGAACGAATGTCAGCGTATAAAGGGACACGCCATCAAATTCTGTGTGGTTTGAAACCAGTTCAGGAACCTTCAGCGCAGCTGTAACTTCCCACGGAATTGTAGTTCCGTCGATTACACCTTTTGAAAGGGCTTCAGGAACTGCAGGAACTGGCATGCCAACTGGCGTTGCACTTAGCTCTTCAAGGAAGCTGTTGACCAAACGGGAACCGCCACGAATTTTCAGGCCTTCCATGTCGCTAGGTGATTTAACTTCTTTGTTCGTGTGCAACATGCCCGGTCCGTGAACCCATGTGCCCAGAATTTTGAGATCTTTAAATTCACCGTCTTTCATGTGTGTTTCAAACATATCCCAAAGCGCGTGGCTTGCAGGGCCTGCACCGGATTCTGTCATCATAAATGGCAGCTCAAAAACTTCAGTCGTTGGGTAACGGCCGGGTGTGTAACCCACAACGGTCCAGACAATGTCTGCCACGCCATCAATCGCTTGGTCCATCAACTCTGGAGGACGGCCGCCCAATTGCATACCAGGGTAGCGATCAATTTTGATGCGACCACCAGAGTCAGCTTCGACTTTATCGGCCCAAACATCCAAAATTTGTACAGGAACGTTGGCTTGTGCTGGCAGGAATTGGTGAAGTGACAGCGTCACCTCTTGCGCACTTGCAGGTGCACCGATGCCCATTGCCATCGCAGCAGCACCAGCCATGCCTAGAAATGATTTACGTGTCAGTGTCATAATTTATTCTCCCTTATTCGCCGCACTAATTTAGCTGCGCGACTCAATGATAGTGAAATTGTTAGGTCAGATCGTGGGCACTGTCACCTCTTTGTATTTTATCACAATAACTACTCTTTTCGCGGAATACGTTTGACAGTTACAATCAGCGCTTGTTTGTCTGCACCTAACGGAGCAGCAAAATGGGTGGCCAATCTATGAAACATGTACTTATTGCAGGGGCTGGTATTGTTGGCGTTTCATCTGCCATCTGGCTCCAACGCGCTGGATGTCGCGTGACCATAGTAGATCGCACAGGCCCAGCCAGCGGAACCAGTCATGGCAACGCAGGTGTCTTGGCCGCAGGTGCCGTTGTCCCCGTAACGGTGCCCGGATTAATGCGTAAAGCACCTTCAATGCTGTTCACGCCCTCGTCGCCCCTGTTTTTGCGGTGGTCTTATTTGCCTAAACTATTGCCCTTTCTGGCGAAATATATGTCCTATGCGAACGATAAGCACGTGGATCACTATGCCAAATCCATGTCCAGCCTGCTGCACGACTCGGTCGATCAACATCACGCATTGGCAAAGGGAACAGGGGCTGAAGGTTTCGTAACTGAGGAAGATTATTGTTTTGGCTATCAAACACATGCCGCATTTGAAGCGGATGGATACGGTTGGTCAAAGCGCCAAGATCAGAACGTTCCATACGAAGTTGTAAGCGGAACAGAGTATGCAAAGTATGATCCGCTGTACGACGGGCAATTTGAAACTGTCGTTCGGTGTAAATCCCATGGCCGTATTTCGGACCCCGGTGCATACGTAAAAGCGCTGGCTGATCACTTTGTGCAGCAAGGTGGGGAACTGATTATCTCCAACATCACTGATGTTCAGATGGACGGCGATCACATCGCTGCTTTGGTCACTGATGACGGCCCAATGTCGGCCGATACGGTGCTTTTGGCGATGGGTCCGTGGTCAAAAAAGGTTGCACACAAATTAGGCATTAAAGTGCCATTTGAGTCGGAGCGCGGGTATCACATCGAACTCATGAACCCATCTCAGATGCCCCGCGCGCCCATGATGGTGGCGTCTGGAAAATTTGTTATCACCCCAATGCAGGGGCGAATTCGCGCGGCAGGCGTCATCGAATTTGGCGGACTGGATGCACCAGCCAGCCGTGCGCCGTTGGAATTACTGCGCACTCAAGTCGCTAATTTACTACCTGAAGTTGAATATGACGATGTCATTGAATGGATGGGCCACCGCCCAGCGCCTGCAGATTCTTTGCCTTTAATCGGGGCCAACGACACATCTGGAAAAAGCTATAGTGCCTTTGGGCATCAGCACGTTGGCTTGACAAGTGGCCCTAAAACGGGTCGGCTAATCGCAGATCTGATCACTCAGAAAAAGCCGAACATAGATTTGGCACCGTTTGAACCAACTAAATACCATTCAAAAAGCGGCCAATTATAGGCTGTACCAACCAGGGAGATTACCAATGAAAACGATGACAACACTTGCATGCACGGTGGCCATGACGGCTGGTGCAGCATTCGCAGACGGACACGCGCAAAACTGGGACATGCCGATGGCGTATTCCGCGACAAACTTTCACTCAGAGCAAGGTGTGATGTTTGCTGAGCGTGTCAAGGAATACACCAACGGCGCTATCAACATAACTGTGCACCCAGGCGGTTCACTGTTTGGCGGCGGCGACATCAAACGCGCGGTTCAAACCGGTCAGGTTCCAATCGGCGAACGCTTTATGTCGGCGCACGCGAACGAGGCACCTCTTTTAGGCTGGGATAACCTACCGTTCTTGGCAACCACATATGCAGATAACTCCAAACTATGGGAAGCGGCGCGCGACACTGTAAACGCACAACTGGCCGACCTAAATTTGGTCGCACTCTATACGTGCCCATGGCCAGGTCAGGGTTTCTATTTCAATAAAAAAGTAAATTCCTCTGCTGACACCCAAGGCATCAAGTTTCGTTCATACAACTCTGCCACTGCGACCTTTGCCGAAGAATTGGGCATGATCCCAGTACAGGTTGAAGCCGCTGAATTGTCCCAAGCCTTGGCAACTGGTGTTGCTTCTGCCTTCATCTCTTCGGGTTCCACAGGTTATGACCGCAAAGTTTGGGAGCACCTAAGCCACTACTACAAAGTGAACGCATGGTTGCCACGCAACTACGTCATCGTGAATTCACAATCGTGGGACGCCTTGGATGACGCAACACGCGCAGGCATGCAAAAAGCAGCGGACGAAACTGGCGCTGCTTGTGCTGCTAAGTCAGAAGAATTGGCAGATTTCTACTTCGCTGAGCTTGCGAAAAACGGCATGACTGTTGAAGATGCTGGCCCTGATTTCTTGACCGAGCTGAAAGCAATCGGTGAGAAAATGACCGCTGAGTGGCTGGAAACAGCTGGCGCAGACGGACAGGCAATCATCGACGCTTACAACAACTGATCTTTACGCTGATCTAACCAGCCCCTGCGTTCGCATAGGGGCTGGTTTTTCTTATTTAGGGGCTGAGAAATATGCGCGATTGGTCACCCGTTTTGGGAATGCCGCTGTGGGTTTGGCTATTTGTTATGCCCACGCTGTTTGGGGTTTTCTGTCTGTTTTATGGCAACCGGATTGAGGGGTTCTTGCGTCCTATCTGGCGTTTTCTTGATAAGGTCTATGTGGCTGGTGGTGTTCTGGCTGCGTGCTTTATGGTGACAATTCTGGGCTTGATCGTTGCAGGTATGATCGCACGGTGGATCAGCGTCCCGCTACCAGGTACAACCGAATTTGCAGGCTACGCGATGGCTGCCACGTCTTTCTTTGCGATGGCCCACGCCTTGACCCGCGGCGCACATATCCGCGTTTCGATTATTTTGAACATGAACCGCTTTCTAAATCGCTGGCTGGATGCCTTTGCCGTTCTTGGCGCGGCAATCATTGCGACCTATTTCGCCCGCTACGCGATCAAGACGACCGTCTTTTCCGAAATGCTGAACGACCGGACCCAAGGTCAGGATCAGATCCCTGCGTGGGTTGATGCAGGTCTGCGCATGATTGGCAGCAGCCCTTCAGATTGGGGGACTGTTTGGTCCAAAGCCTCATCAGAGTTGATTTACACACCCGTTTGGATCCCCCAACTGGCCATGTGTATTGGCACAATTTTGTTGGCTGTCGCCCTTTGGGACACTTTGTACCGGATGCTTGTTACTGGTGTGAACCCAATCGTATCAGAGGCAGTAGAATGACCGAGCTTTATGCGACACTGATCTTCCTGTTCGTTTTATTCACCCTGCTTGGCAGTTCCATCTGGATCGGCCTTGCCTTGATGGGCGTTGCCTTTGTTGGGATGGAGTTGTTCACCACGCGCCCTGCTGGCGATGCGATGATCACTACCATTTGGACCAGCTCTAGCAGCTGGACCCTCACGGCCCTGCCCCTGTTCATCTGGATGGGCGAGATCCTCTATCGAACGCGACTGTCCCAAGATATGTTTCGTGGCCTTGCCCCTTGGATGCGCTGGTTGCCCGGTGGCTTGCTGCATACCAACATCGCGGGCTGTACTATTTTTGCGGCGGTGTCTGGTTCATCCGCTGCGACGCTCACAACCGTTGGCAAGATGTCGATCCCAGAACTGCGCAAGCGGGGTTATCCTGAATACATGATCGTTGGCACCCTCGCCGGTGCTGCGACCCTTGGCCTGATGATCCCACCGTCATTAACGCTGATCGTTTACGGCGTTTCGATCAACGAGAGCATTATTAAGCTGTTCATGGCGGGCATCTTTCCAGGCTTGGTATTGGCTGCATTGTTCATGTCCTACATTGTTGCGTGGCATTACATCCGCCCTCATGAGCGTCCAGAACCTGAGCCACCCATGTCGCTTGGAACGATGCTGGCAGAAAGCCGGTTCTTGATCCCCGTGCTCTGTTTGGTCTTTGCAGTAATCGGCTCAATGTATTTCGGCTGGGCCACCGCGACGGAAGCGGCGGCTGTTGGCGTCATTGGCGCGCTTACCCTTGCAGGCTTTCAACGCTCCTTGTCGTGGGAAGCCTTCCGCGAAAGCCTGATGGGGGCTACGCGCACCTCAGCTATGATCGCACTGATCTTGATGGGAGCTGCGTTCTTGTCTCTTTCTATGGGGTTCACTGGTTTACCACGCGCATTGGCGGCATGGATTGATGAGATGAACCTATCGCCAATCACGCTGATCGCAGCACTGACGGTGTTCTATATCATCCTTGGCATGTTCCTTGATGGGATTTCGTCCGTGGTGCTGACTATGGCAATCGTCGAACCGATGATCCGCCAAGCAGGCATTGACGTCATCTGGTTTGGTATCTTCATCGTTGTCGTTGTTGAGATGGCCCAAGTGACCCCACCAATCGGGTTCAACCTTTTTGTTTTGCAAGGCATGACCAAACACGAGATTTCATACATTTCCAAAGTGGCCCTCCCAATGGTTGGCCTAATGCTTTTGATGGTTGTGATTTTGGTTGTGTTCCCAGAACTCGCAACGTGGCTGCCAAACAATCTGCGCCAAGGGCCGACATAGGTTAAGCCATGCGCCCCTCTGTTACCGTTCTGCAGCTAGATACACATTTCCCGCGCGTTGCGGGGGATGTTGGAGCGCCAGCCACCTACCTAAATGATGTAGAGATCATTCGCGTCACAGGCGCGTCAGTCGTAGGAATTGTGACGGACGAACCTGCATCGATTGATGTGGCACCTTTTGAGGCTGCGCTAAAGGCTGCTAAGGGTGATGTTGTTGTCACATCCTGTGGGTTCCTAAGTTATTGGCAAAACCACCTGGAAGACCAAATTCAACGCCCCTTTATCAGCTCGTCTTTGACTGCACTGGACCGGTTGGCGGATCACGACATTGACGCGCTGTCGATCCTAACCTTTGATGCTGCAAAACTGGGTGTAGCGCATTTGGGAAACAACGCGCGCTTTATGCCATCGATCATTGGCCTAAATCCAAACGCGCACCTGCGTGCGGTGATTGGTGGTGATAGGGCAAAGTTAGACGTTGATCGTGCAGCGTGTGAAACCATCGAAACAGTTCGGGCTGCAACGACGAACCAACTTGAAACATTACTGTTGGAATGCACCAATTTGCCCCCATACAAAGGCGCGTTGCGCCGCGCCTTTGATATAGAGATTATTGATATACTGACCCAAATTGAGCGCGTAAGACCCCGCACAATTCAGCCCGATTTTCTTTAGTAAGCAGCCGTTACTAGAATTTCGACCTTTAGGCCTTTGCGCGCCAGCTTCGCTTCGCCGCACGCACGTGCAGGGGCGTGGCCCTCTGGAACCCAAGCGTTCCAAACGCCGTTCATATCAGCGAAGTACCCCATGTCGGACAACCAAACGGTCACCTGCAATAGCTGTTTGTTAGAGCTGCCCGCTTCAGCCAATAGCGCATCGATCTTATCAAGACATTGTTGCGTCTGGTCCTGAATGCTGTCGTCAGATGTGCCCACCTGACCGGACAAGTAAACGGTTCCGTTGTGCTTAACGATTTTGCTGGCGCGCTCGCCGGTGTGCATACGTTCAATTGTCATGGCATTTCCCTTTTGTAAGTGTTGCCCAACTCATAGATCCTAAGATGCATGCGCGCCAGACCTGTAGAGATGACGTTACGCGGTGCCCTCACCGTCAAGTTCTGCTAACGTCGCCTTGGCCAGCTTGATCGCGTGGTTTGCCTTTGGCACGCCTGCGTAAACGGCCACATGCATGAAGGCCTGCAAAATATCATCGGGGGACGCACCGGTATTCTTACAGGCCCGCACATGCATCGGGATTTCTTCGAAATTTCCAGTCGCAGCCAGCAACGCCAATGTCAGCATCGACCGCTCACGACGGGTGATTGTATCATCAGCCCACAAAGTGCCCCATGCCCCTTCGGTGATCATGGATTGAAACGGTTGGTCAAAGGGCGTCTTGGCCGCCTCTGCACGATCAACATGCGCGTCGCCCAACACTTCGCGGCGCACGGCCATCCCTTGATCCAAACGGTTCGTCATTATGTTCTCCAAGTTTAGCGGCCCGCGATGGGCATTTGCAGAACATAGTTTACAGACAACGCCCTGTGCGCAAGTGGAATGCTGGAAAACAGTGAAGTCCCCTTGTCGGATATTTGGATCGCCAGTGAGTTTGGCTCTTCCGAAACTTTTCCCAGTGGATTCCACAAAGTTGGAAATGCGACCAGAAAAACCACTGATCCACGTCGCAAACTGGCAACTCATCCTGTGAAAACTACGCAAAGCTGTAGGAATTGGAGGAGTGTCAAAATGCACCAACACCACAGCACCATCCGCAAAATCGACCCATCACGCGGTGCAACCCTGGGCGATGGTTCCCCCAACGATCAAGACCGAATAGAGATTGGCCCAACCCAACTTGCCATGCGCGAATGGGAGGCTGCGGGACTGGTCCTACCCAATCTTGCGAATATGCGCAGCTATCGCCATGCGCGATTAACCCAACATATTGTCGATCGGGGTTATGGCGGCCTTTTGATGTTTGACCCGTTGAACATCCGATACGCGACCGACTCAACCAATATGCAGCTATGGAACACCCACAACCCATTCCGCGCTGTGTTGCTGTGCGCAGATGGGTACATGATCATTTGGGATTACAAAAATTCGCCCTTCCTCAGCACGTTCAATCCATTGGTTGCTGAGCAACGATCTGGTGCTGATCTGTTTTATTTCGACCGTGGAGACAAGGTAGATGTCGCCGCCGATGTCTTTGCCAATGAGGTGCGCGCGCTGTTGCAAGAACACGCACCCAACCATTCAAAACTGGCTGTCGACAAGATCATGTTGCACGGATTGAATGCCCTTCAGGCCCAAGGGTTCGAGATAATGGACGGCGAAGAGGTCACCGAAAAATCGCGTTCCATCAAAGGCCCCGATGAAATCCTAGCAATGCGCTGCGCCTCGCATGCATGTGAAACTAGCGTCAAAGCAATGGAGGATTTCGCCCGTGCCAACGTAGGGGATGGTAAGACGTCAGAAGACGATGTTTGGGCGATATTGCACGCCGAAAATATCAGACGCGGCGGTGAATGGATCGAGACACGCCTGCTCGCGTCCGGCCAGCGCACCAACCCGTGGTTCCAAGAATGCGGACCACGGATTACGCAAAAAAACGAGCTCATCAGCTTTGACACCGACCTTGTTGGATCATACGGAATCTGCGTTGATATCTCGCGCAGTTGGTGGATTGGGGACCAAAAACCGCCTGCCGAAATGATTTATGCGATGCAACATTCCCATGAACACATCATGACCAATATGGAGATGCTAAAACCAGGCGTCATGATCCCCGAACTAAGCGCGAATTCCCACCGATTGGATGACAAGTATCAAGCCCAAAAATACGGGTGCTTGATGCACGGTGTGGGTCTGTGTGATGAATGGCCCTTGGTTGCCTATCCAGATAAGGCTGTGGCCGGCGCGTTCGACTATCCGCTTGAGGCGGGCATGGTGCTGTGTGTCGAGGCGGCAGTAGGCGAAGTTGGCGGTGCCTTTACCATCAAACTGGAGGATCAGGTATTGATCACCGAAGATGGGTACGAAAACCTGACCAAGTATCCCTTTGACCCAGCCTTGATGGGGTTGTGATCCCCTATATCCCAACCCTAACACTGCAACCGTTTACGCACATCTATGTCACACCAATTTTCCAAGAAGTTGTAGGGATAGTGCAGCGGGCCATTTGACGATGCAAAAGACAGCGCAGCCATTTCCGCTGGCTCTAGTGTGAAATCATACGCATCAATACTTACCTGCAATTGATCAACGTCGCGCGCACCCAACAAAACAGACGAAACACCTGGGCGTGCAAGCAACCATGCCAGCGCAACATGCGTCATGGGACGTGTGTGACGCGTCGCTATCGCTTCAACAACATCAAGGATGCGATAGGTGCGATCAGTGTTGCGAATGTCATAGGCTTCAACACCCCGATTTGGGTCCTCGCCCAAACGTGTTGCACCGCGGGGCCTGTTGGCCGCGGAATACTTGCCCGTCAGCCACCCACCGCCAAGTGGCGACCAAGGGGTCAACGAGATGTTGTTTTCCAAACAACAGGGCAGAACCTCGGCCTCGATCCCACGTTCCAAAAGATTGTATTGCGGCTGCATGGCCACAAGCACCACAAAGCCTTCAGCCTGAGCAGTCGAAACGATTTTTTGTAACTGCCAGCCACTTACGTTGGACCATGCAATATTGTGAATTTTGGCGGCTTTGACCAAATCAGTGAGCGTTGCCAAGGTGTCCACGATTGGCGTATGGCGATCCCATCCATGGACGAAGTAGACATCGATCGCCTCTTGTCCAAGGCGCTTCAAACTTCCTTCAACCGCGCGTGTTAGGCCGCGCCTTGACGCCCCATGGCTGCCTTTGGGGGGGGTGAAAACCGCCCTTTGGTTGCAATCACCATATCATCCAAACCACCGCGTGCTTTGCCCCATTTGCCAATCACCTGCTCAGAGGCACCCGCGCTGTACACATCCGCTGTGTCGATGAAGGTTCCACTCCGACTGGCAAACAAATCCAATTGCGCAAATGCGCCTTGTTCATCTGTTTCTGCGCCAAACGTCATGGTCCCCAACGCCAGCCGCGAAACGATTGGCCCGCCTTGTCCTAAGGTTGCCTGAAGCATTTTTGTTTCGGTTATCATCGATTGGCTCCTAACGGGTTAAGGTGCCACCTTTGTAATCTGCATCGATATGCGTACAAATGGAATGTATTGAAGGGTTCGTTTCGTGAATGAAAAGACAGACAGTTGTGAAGACTTCCGCCTTTTCCTTGCCGTTGCGCGCACTGGCGGGCTTTCCCCTGCTGGGCGTTTGACTGGAAAAAGCGCGGCAACGCTTGGCCGGCGCATGCTCGCTCTAGAGCGATCAACGGGACGCGAGTTGTTCGTGCGCCGTGAGCGAGGCTATGAATTGACGGCCCAAGGGCGCGAACTTTTGGCGGAACTGACCCCGATTGAATCTGGCATTCTACGGCTCGAAAAGCGACTACAACAAATCGACCGACCGCTTGTGAAGGTATCTGCGGGCACATGGACCACGATGGCTCTGCTGGCCCGACTTGATGATCTGTCAGGTGAACCCGCAGATGTTAGGCTTCGGTTCGTTTCGGCAGAGGCGTTGTTAGATATTTCGCGGCGTGAAGTTGTCATTGGCATTCGCAATGAACGCCCCACCGATACAGCCCTTGCAGGCCGCAAACTCACACGGATCGAATTCGCACCCTACGCAACCGATCCCGATACCAAGGGCTGGATCAAAGTTGCTGCCCAAACCGCCTCTGCAGGTTGGGTCAGCAAAACAATCGGCAACGATGCCTATTGCGAGGTCAGCGCCCCCCGCAACAGTCTTGATCTAGCGCTTAATGGAAAAGGTATTGCGGTGCTTCCAACATTCATTGGAGACACACAACTAACGCTGCAGCGCGTTGGCGAAACGATACCAGAATTATCCCACGATCAATGGATCGTCACCCATCAAGACGATCGACATTTCCCCGAAGTCCGACGGGTCATCGACCGGATGTGCAATGTATTGCAGCCATAAGAGATTGGGACACAAAATGCCAGGAAAAGGGAAAGCGTGCGCATGGCAGATTTTGCCCCTTTGATTTCAATCACAAAAATACACATCAAAAAAGTGACCTGCGCCCCTAAAACTCCTCCAAATTTGTGTAGCGTCCGCCCAACAAAAGGACGGACAAATGAAGGCACGATTTACGGACGAACAGATCATAGCAATTATCAAGGAACAGGAATCTGGTGAG